>Ga0208195_1000849_pt1 | contig 37103 bp, 51 predicted proteins | sample AD_UKC077_MetaG_FD_184441 | JGI IMG/M metagenome (GOLD analysis project Ga0208195, IMG submission 184441) | Active sludge microbial communities of municipal wastewater-treating anaerobic digesters from USA - AD_UKC077_MetaG (SPAdes) (version 2) | ecosystem: Engineered > Bioreactor > Anaerobic >... | reverse complement strand
AGTATTATTGATGCGTTAATATATGGGTTAACGCTTAAAACAAAAATGGAGAAGTTACTTAATGCTCCTCCTGCAAATACATCAAAGAAATTTATGAACCCCCCTGCCGCACCACTCTGCAACCCGCTTAATGCACCTTTCCAGCTTTCTATGTTGATTCCAGGAATTGGTATAAAAATACCAATCCTGAAAGCAATCAAAGCTAGTATTGTAAATATTACGCGATCTCTTAATTCAGGTATTTTGAAGATGTTTTTAATGGCATTGCCCATATTGTTGGCCATTACTTTATCACCTCAACCTTACCGCCTGCTGCTTCAATTTTTTGCTTCGCTGATTCAGAGAATGCATTAGCTTTTACAACGAGGGGTTTGGTGAGCTCTCCTTTACCTAATATTTTTACTCCGTCTTTCAGATCTTTAAGTATATTTCTTTCTACAAGTTTTTCTATTGTTACTTCTTCATTTGATTCAAACTTTGCTTCTAAGGTAAGAAGGTTTACTTCGGCAAACGTTACTCTGAACTTTGCATTGGTAAAACCGATCATCGGAGTTCTTCTGTAAATAGTCGTCTGTCCACCTTCAAAACCTATTCTGACTTTCCCTCTTCCTCTTTTACCCTGACCATTCATACCTCTTCCAGAAGTCTTGCCAATTCCTGATCCAGGACCTCGACCAACTCTTATGCTCTTGGTTCTTGAACCTGGTGTGGGTTTTAGGTCCTCTATTCTGAGTGCCATAATTGCTTACCCCCTCAATTATCTATTTCCTCGACTGTAACGAGGTGTTCTACTACCCTTATCATGCCACGAATCTGGGCATTATCCGGCTTTACTACTTCTCTATCTTTCTTTTTGAGTCCGAGTGCATCAAGTGTCGCAAGTTGGTTATAATTTTTGCCAGCTCTTCCTCTGACTAATTTTATTTTTAAGCTTTTCATCATTAAGCCTCCTTGTGAGCACCGCTGAAAATCTGTTTTACCGTTATATCTCTGAGCTGAGCAATCATGAGCGGCGATTTAAGCTGTTCGAGACCGTTCATTGTTGCCTTTGCAAGATTGAGAACCGTTGTAGAACCGAGTGATTTTGTAAGAATGTTTGTTGCTCCGCAAAGTTCAACCACAGCTCTCACAGGTGTCGACGCTATAACTCCAGTACCGGGACCGGCAGGAATTAATATAACATCTGAAGAGTCATGTCTTCCGATTACTTCATGTGGAATAGTTCCATTTTTTATGGGAATTTCCTTGACATTCTTCTTGGCATCCTGAATCGCTTTTCTTATAGCCTGAGGAACTTCTCTTGCATTTCCTATACCCACTCCGACTTTACCGTTCTTATTTCCGACAACAGCAACAACCCTGAAAGACATGGTTTTTCCGCCTCTTGTAACTTTTGCAACTCTTCTAATTTCAATTATCTTTTCTTCCATTTCTTTTGCAACATCTGTTGCCTTAACATTCTTGGAGAATGACATTGCTTTAAGCACCTCCCGTTAAAATTCAAGTCCGGCTTCTCTTGCTGAATCCGCGAGAGCCTTGATTCTTCCATGATACTTGTAGCCTGCTCTGTCAAAGGCAACTTTGCTTATTCCCTTGGCCTTTGCTCTTTCTCCTATAAGCTTTCCAACTATTTTAGATGCTTCTACTGTCCATGTTTTCTCCAACTTTCCCTTGAGTTCCTTGTCGCTTGTTGAAGCAGCTGCAAGAGTGTGACCTTGAACATCGTCTATTATCTGAACATATATGTGCTTTCCGCTTTTGAAAACGACCAATCTTGGTCTTTCAGCAGTTCCGGAAAGAGTCTTTCTGATTCTCAAATGTCTTTTAGCTCTTTCTTCTTTTCTGTCGAGCTGTTTTATCATAAAAGTCTGCCCTCCTTATTACTATCCAGTTATTAAACTTTCTTTCCTTCTTTCTTTACGATAACTTCATTAACATACTTTATTCCTTTTCCGGAGTAAGAGTTTGGCTGCCTGAACTTTCTGATGATAGCAGTTACTTCTCCTACAAGGTACTTGTCATTGCCCTTAATTACTATCTTATTAGGTGCGGGAACTTCAAGCTTTATTCCCTTGGGGGCAACATACTCCACAGGATTTGAATATCCTACGGAAACAACAAGCTTTTCACCCTGCATGGCGGCTCTGTAACCTATACCTACTATTTCAAGCTCCTTAGAAAAACCTACGGTTACTCCCTTTATCATATTTCTGATAAGCGCAGCATAAGTGCCTCTTAAGGCTGTAAGCTGCTTCTTGTCGGAAGCCCTTTTCATTGTATTTTCGTTTTCAGTAACGTCTATATGACCTTCCTTAATATCAAGATTAACGGAAGGGAGCATACTGAGGGAAAGTTCCCCATTCTTACCTTTTACTGTTACTACATTGTTTTCAAAGGTTATCTGCACATCCTTAGGCACTATAACCGGTTTGTCTGCAACTCTTGATTTTGGCATCTGCAGTCACCCTCCTTACCATACATAGCAGAGTAGTTCTCCACCGACGCCTATTTCTCTGGCTTGCTTATCGGTAAGAACACCCTTTGATGTTGAAACGATTGCTATACCCATTCCGCCTTTAACCAAAGGTATTTCCTCTGCCTTAACGTATATTCTTCTACCTGTTTTGGATACTCTTACTATTCCTGTAATTACCTTCTGGGTATTTCTTCTGTCGCCTTTGTACTTCATGGTTACTTTCAATACTCCCTGTTTGCCGTCTTCAATCACCTTGTAATCTGAAATATATCCTTCAAGTTTCAATATGTCGAGAATGGCTTTCTTTAAATTCGAAGCAGGGATTTCAACCGATTCTTTTTCAACCGAATTGGCATTTCTTATTCTTGTAAGCATATCTGCTATTGGATCACTCCACATCGTTGCTTCCCTCCTTACCAGCTTGCTTTTTTAACTCCTGGAAGTTTTCCCTCCAGGGCCATCTTTCTGAAGCACACTCTGCAAAGTCCAAATTCTTTATAAACTGATCTTGGTCTTCCACAGACTAAGCATCTTGTGTATTCTCTAGTCTTAAACTTAGGTTCTGTTTTCATTCTTTCAACTAAGCCTTTTCGTGCCATTTATCAATCCCTCCATTCAGTTCTTCTTAAATGGGAAGCCAACAAATTCCAGAAGTTTCTTAGCTTCTACATCAGTCTTGGCTGTGGTTACTATGGTTATATCCATACCCTGAACCCTTTTTGCCTGATCAGGTCTGATTTCAGGAAACACTATCTGTTCTGTCAAACCGAAAGTATAGTTGCCTCTTCCGTCAAACGAATTAACAGGTAAACCCCTGAAGTCTCTCAACTTAGGAAGAACTATGTTTACAAGTTTGTATAAAAAGTTATACATGGTTGCTCCTCTGAGAGTTACCTTGGCACCTATGGGCATACCTTCTCTTAGCTTGAAGTTGGATATGCTTTTCTTTGCCTTGGTTATAACAGGTTTCTGTCCGACTATGGCAGCAAGTTCATTGGCATGCTTCTCAAGAACTTCATAGTTTCTTGATCCTTCGCTTACTCCCATATTAATAACTATTTTAACTATTTTAGGAACTTCATGAGGATTTGTATAGTTAAATTCTTTCTTTAAAGCGGCAACAGCTTCACTGTTGTACTTTTCCTTTAATGGTATAAATTCAGCCATTTCTATTCCTCCCGACTTATACTCTATCAATTATCTCGCCACATTTTTTACAGTAACGAGCTTTTTTGTTGTCATCCAATAGTTTGTATCCAATTCTCGTGGGTTTTCCACAGCTTGAGCAAACTACCATTACCTTGCAGGCATATAATGGGGATGGCTGTTCAATAATTCCGCCTTCTTTCATCTGCTGGTTAGGCTTCTGATGTTTCTTAACAACATTTACATTCTCTACAACCACTTTGCTGTACTTATTGATTACCTTCAGAACTTTTCCCTTTTTACCCTTATCTTTTCCTGAGATTATCTGAACTAAATCGTCTTTTTTTATGTTCATGCCTGTCACCTCAATCACCATACTTCCGCTGCTAAGGAAGCAATCTTGGCATAACCCTTTTCCCTTACTTCCCTTGCGATAGGACCAAAGACTCTTGTACCTAACGGAAGATTCTGTTTATCGATCAATACTGCAGCATTATCATCAAACCTGATATATGTGCCGTCTTTTCTGCCAATCTCTTTATGTGTCCTAACAACTATGGCTTTAACTATCTGTCCTTTCTTTATATCTGTATGGGGAATAGCTTCCCTTACCGAACAGACCACAACATCACCAATGCTACCGGTAGATTTGTGAAAACCGCCAAGTACTTTTATAACTTTAATTACCTTGGCTCCCGAATTATCGGCTACTCTGAGATACGATTCAAGCTGTATCATTTCTCTTCACCCCCAAGTATTTGTTCCACAGTCTCGGGTGTCTCATTTGATTTGAAAATATTTTCTTCAACAATCTTGCTGACTACCCATTTTTTGGTTTTGGAAATGGGCTTTGATTCCATTATTTCTACTACGTCCCCTACTTTGCAGACATTATTCTCATCATGGGCATGGTATTTTTTTGTTTTTTCGCCTATCTTGTTGTAGACAGGATGCTTAAATCTGCTTTTTACTTCAACTGTAACTGTTTTATCCATTTTATCGCTTAAGACCTTTCCTACTAAAACCTTTTTCGGCATACTCCTACCTCCTTATACCCAGTTCTCTTTCTCTGAGTATAGTCTTGATCCTTGCTATGTCTCTCTTCACCTGTTTAATGGTAGCAGTGTTCTTCAACTGTCCCATTTCAAGCTGAAATCTAAGATCAAACAGTTTCTTTTTTGTTTCCTCAAATTTCAGATTAAGTTCCTGTTCTGTTAAAGTCTTGAATTCTGCAGTATTCATTACTGTTCACCCCCTATTTGATACCTGGGAACTATCTTGGTCTTTATGGGAAGTTTGCTTGCAGCATACTGCAATGCTTCTTTAGCAGTGGCTTCATCTATTCCGCCTATTTCAAACATTACTCTTCCCGGCTTTACCACTGCTGCCCAGCCTTCGATGTCACCTTTACCGACTCCCTGTCTTGTTCCTATACCTTTGGTCGTATAAGACTTATCAGGGAATACTCTCATCCAAACCTTACCTGTTCTCTTAAGTGTTCTTACCATTGCAAGTCTGCATGCTTCTATCTGTTGGGAAGTAATCCAGGCCGGCTCAAGTGCCTTAAGCCCCCATTCGCCGAAATCAACCTGAAAAGCCCCTTTAGACTCGCCGCACATTCTGCCGCGCTGAACTTTTCTATATTTAACTCTCTTAGGCATTAACATTTTCTAGCTACCTCCCTATATTATATCTGGACATCGCCTTTATATATCCATACTTTTACACCGATGGTACCGTACTTGGTGTGAGCATCAACTATTGAGTAGTCGATATCGGATTTAAGAGACTGTAGAGGCAATCTTCCTTCCATATACCATTCGGTTCTTGCTATTTCAGCGCCGCCCAATCTTCCGGAAACCATTATTTTGATTCCTTTAGCTCCTCTTTTCATGGAGTTGGTAATGGCTCTTTTCATGGCAACCTTATGGGATACTCTTCGGAGGATCTGTTCCTTTATGTCATCAGCTACAAGCTGAGCATTAAGCGAAGGATTCTTTACTTCCTCAACATACACCTTTACTGTTCTGTCATTAATAATAGTTTTTATCTTTTCTCTGAGCGAGGCGATCTCCTCACCTTTCTTACCTATTATTATTCCGACTCTGGAAGCATGAATAGTTATCTTGACAAGGGTGTCGCTAGGTCTTTCGATATCTATATCTGCTATCCCCGAGGCTTTATAAAGATTCTTTATATACTCTCTGATTTTTTTATCTTCATGGAGATATTCTTTATAATTCTTTTCGTTAAACCATTCTGATTTCCAAGGCTTAGAAACTCCAACTCTAAAACCTAACGGATTAACTTTTGAACCCACGGATTATTCACCTCTCTTATTTAGCATTTTTATCTTTAACCGTTAAGGTAACGTGACACATTCTTTTCTGCTGAATATCTCCGCTTCCTCTTGATCTTGCCCAAAGCCTTTTCATTCTGGGACCCTCGTTGACCATTATCTCTGAAACATAAAGGTTGTCTGATTTGAGTCCAAGATTGTTTTCTGCGTTAGCAATTGCCGACATAAGAAGCTTGTAAATAAATCTTGAGGATTTCTTGGGACTGAACATAAGAGTCTGTAATGCCTGACCCACATCTTTTCCTCTTACTCCATTTGCTGCGGCTCTTGCTTTAGTAGCTGACATTCTAAGAAACTTAGCTGTCGCAGATGCCTGGACTTTAGGCTGAGTAGCTTCCTGTTCTTTCCTGAGTCTATGATAAACGGATTTCTTTACTCTTTTTCCATCCTGTACTCTACTTACCAAAGCCATAATTTACTCCCTCCTCATTTCACTTTTCCCTTAGTAGCTGAGGCAGCCTTTTTGTCTGGATGCCCTCCAAATCTCCTAGTAGGGGAAAATTCACCTAATTTGTGTCCAATCATCTGTTCTGATATATATACCGGTATATGCTTCATGCCATTATGAACGGCTATTGTATGACCTACCATTTCAGGAATGATCATTGAGGCTCTTGACCAAGTTTTTACAACTTTCTTCTCACCCTTGCTGTTCATTTCTCTTATCTTTTTCAACAGGCTCGGGTGTACATATGGACCTTTCTTTAATGATCTGCTCACTTATAGACACCCCCCTCTATTTATTCTCGTTTCTTCTTCTTACTATTAATCTGTCTGTTCTCCTCTTGCCTCTTCTGGTCTTGTAACCCTTAGCAGGCATACCCCATGGCGACTGAGGAATATGGCCTTTACATTTACCTTCTCCTCCGCCCATCGGATGGTCAACCGGGTTCATGGTCATACCTCTTACGGTTGGTCTGATTCCGAGCCATCTCCTTCTTCCGGCCTTTCCGTGCACTTCGTTCACATGATCTTCATTTCCGATCATGCCTACTGTGGCATAACATGTTTCCCTTACTCTTCTGAGCTCACCTGAAGGCATTTTCAAAAGAGCGTAACCGCTTTCTTTTGCCATAAGCTGTGCATATACTCCGGCCGATCTGGCTATTTTACCGCCTCTGTTCGGTTCAAACTCAATATTGTGAACAAGCGTACCCAACGGAATATTGGCAAGCGGAAGAGCATTTCCAGGCTTTATTTCGGCCTTGGGGCTGCTGAGCAGTTCCTGTCCTACCTTTACACCTTTTGGAGCAAGTATGTATCTCTTTTCGCCGTCAGTATAGACTAAAAGAGCTATTCTTGCGCTTCTGTTAGGATCGTACTCTATCGAGGCTATTTTACACGGAATATCGTATTTGTCTCTTTTGAAATCTATGATTCTGTATCTTCTCTTGTGGCCACCGCCCTGATGTCTTACAGTTATTCTGCCGTGGTGGTTTCGTCCTCCATTCGATTTTAAAGGAGCAAGCAGCGACTTTTCCGGTTTATCTGTTGTAATTTCTGCAAAGTCGTTGATGATCATAAATCTTCGTGAAGGAGTTGTCGGTTTAAATTTTTTAAGACCCATTATTTATCACCTCTTAAACGTTGCCTTGCAATTCTTTTATTACATATCCTTGGGCAAGCGTAACTATAGCTTTCTTCCATCCTCTTGTATATCCTTCAAATCTTCCCATTTTCTTAGGTTTTGATTTAACGTTCATTATGTTGACTTTTTCCACTTTCACATTAAAAAGCTTCTCAATGGCAGTTTTAACTTCTGTTTTAGTTGCATCTTTTGCCACTTCGAAAGTGTACTTGCTTTCACTTATCAGCTGGTAACTTTTTTCGGTGAGGATTGGCTTGAGTACGATATCGTAATTGAGTTTATTATTTTCCATTGTCCAGCACCTCCTCAATCTTTTTTACTAATTCCTTGGTAAGTACGATCTTTTCATTGTTGATAAGATCAAAAACGTTCAATCCGTCAATATTCATCTTGCCCTGGTTAGGGTTGTCCGCTATAATGACCTTTACCTTAGGAATATTATTGGCAGAAAGCTTTACGTTATGGTACTCCTCATTTTTGAAAGGAAGAACAAAAAGCACTTTCTTTCCGGTAAGGCTTATCTTCTCAATAACTTCCTTCATCTGCTTGGTTCTTGGGGTATCAAACTTTATATCGTCAATGACAACAATATTGTTTTCCCTTAGTCTTACACTCAGTGCTGACTTAAGAGCAAGCTTCTTCATCTTTTTGTTTAAAGACTTATCGTAGTCTCTCGGTTTTGGTCCGAAGGTAACACCGCCATGTCTCCATATAGGTGATCTGGATGATCCTGCTCTTGCTCTACCTGTATGTTTCTGCGCCCAAGGCTTTCGTCCGCCTCCGGCTACTTCTGCTCGAGTCACTGTTGAAGCTGTACCTGACCTTGCATTCGAAAGCTGCATATCAACGTATCTGTACATAACGTCCATATTCGGCTCGATATTGAATACAGTGTCTTTCAACTCAATGGCTCCAACAACTTGCCCATTACTGTTGATTACATCAACTTTTGCCATTTTGTTCTCCTCCTATACACGTTTTCGGGCGTATAATTATTTCTTCACTGCATCCTTAATTATTACTAAACCGCCCCTCGCTCCTGGAACTCCACCTTTTATTGCAATAAGGTTGTTTTCTGCGTCTATTTTTACGACTTGAGAGTTTTGTATTGTGACTCTTTCATTTCCATACTGCCCAAACATCTTCTTGCCTTTGAAAACCTCAGCAGGATAAGTATGCTGACCGGTTGAACCGCCTTCCCTATGGAATTTGGAACCGTGAGAAGCTTCTCCTCCGCTGAAATTCCACATTTTCATTCCTCCGGAATAGCCGCGGCCTTTTGACCAGCCGGTTACATCAATTATATCGCCTTCCTGGAATACGGAAACATCAACAATCTGACCGACCTGATAGCTGTCTACATCATCTGTTCTGAACTCTCTTAACTTTCTCATCGGTTTGATATTAGCCTTTTTAAAATGACCAAGCTGAGGCTTGGTAAGTTTCCTTTCCGCAACCTCTTCAAAAGCTAACTGTATTGAATTGTAACCGTCAGTTTCTACGGTTTTTTTCTGTGAAACCACACAGGGTCCAGCTTTTATAACTGTGACCGGGATAGCTTTTCCATCTTTGTAAATTCTTGTCATAGCTACCTTTTTACCTATTATACCTTTCATGTTTTACACCTCCAGAGCCCGATCTGTTTTATGCTTTTATATCTACTGCTACTCCTGACGGAATATTTACTTTTAATAAGTTGGTTACTGTTTCACTTGAGGCATCATAAATGTATATAACTCTTTTATGAACTCTCTTTTCAAACTGCTCCATTGAATAGGAATACTTATGGGGTGATCTCACAACAGAGTATACCGATCTTTCAACGGGAAGCGGTATCGGACCTGAAACTTTCGCATTGGCCTCTTTTACTGCTTCTATTATCTTTTTGGCTGATTCGTCCAACAAACGGGAGTCATATGCTTTAAGCTTTATTTTTATAAACTTTTTGCCCATTTCTGCTTTTTCCCTCCTTAAAAATCCGAACAATAGGGGGAGCATAACCGCTCCCCGGCTGTCCTCGAATTATTTTAACTTTCAACTGTTGCAGTTACGTTGTATTACTCTATAATTTCTGTTACAACTCCTGAACCAATTGTTCTTCCGCCTTCCCTTATAGCAAATCTCATATTATTTTCAATTGCTATAGGATGGATGAGTTCTATTGTCATTATTATGTTATCTCCGGGCATAACCATTTCTGCTCCGCCGTCAAAAGCAACCAACGAACCGGTTATATCGGCTGTTCTCACGTAGAACTGAGGTCTGTATCCTACGGTAAATGCGGTGTGCCTTCCGCCTTCTTCTTTCTTAAGAACGTAAACCTGAGCCCTAAACTTTTTGTGCGGATGAATTGAACCCGGCTTTGCAAGAACCTGTCCTCTTTCTACATCATCCTTGTCTACACCTCTGAGAAGACATCCTACGTTGTCTCCTGCCATACCTGAATCAAGTTCTTTTCTGAACATTTCAACACCGGTACATACTGACTTTTTATTTTCTTCTTTTATACCTATTATTTCGACTTCTTCTCCAACCTTAATGGTTCCTCTTTCAATTCTTCCGGTAACAACTGTTCCTCTTCCGGTTATGGTGAATACATCTTCGATTGCCATAAGGAATGCCTGGTCTGCAAGTCTCTTAGGCTCTGGGAAGTAGTTATCAACCGCATCCATAAGCTCATAAATCTTCTTTACCCACGGATCATCCTGCGAGTTTGCATTAAGAGCATTAAGGGCAGATCCTCTTATAACTGGAAGCGTATCGCCTGGGAACTGCTGGGAAGAAAGAAGGTCTCTGACTTCCATTTCTACGAGATCAACGAGTTCTGGATCATCAACAGCGTCAACTTTATTTACAAAAACAACTATTGCAGGAACGTTAACCTGTCTTGCCAAAAGAACGTGTTCTCTTGTCTGGGGCATAACACCGTCGGTAGCGGCAACAACGAGAATTGCACCGTCCATCTGGGCTGCTCCGGTAATCATGTTCTTTATGTAGTCAGCGTGACCTGGACAGTCAATATGTGCATAGTGTCTATTGTCTGTCTGGTATTCAACGTGGGAAACACTTATTGTAATACCTCTTGCTTTTTCCTCAGGAGCCTTATCGATCTGATCGAATGGGGTGAAATCTGCAAATCCTTTCAAAGAAAGAGATTTGGTAATAGCGGCTGTCAAAGTTGTCTTTCCGTGGTCAATGTGTCCTATGGTTCCTATGTTCATATGGGGTTTATTTCTGAGATACTTTTCCTTTGCCATTAGGATTCCCTCCTTGTTTTTAAAGAAATTATATTTATAATAGATAAACCATTTATTTGGTTATAAGCTTTTCTGCCACTGAAGCAGGTACTTCATCGTAATGCGAGAACTGTATCGTGTTTGTGGCTCTTCCCTGAGACAATGATCTCATAGCTGTTGCATATCCGAAAAGTTCTGAGAAAGGTACAATAGCTTGAATTATCCTAGTAGTTGTATTACCCACATTATCAAAACCTTCTATTCTTCCTCTTCTGGAATTGAGATCGGCAATTATGTCACCCATGTACTCTTCAGGAGTGGTAACGTCTACTTTCATTATCGGTTCAAGCAGAACAGGCTTCGCCCTTTTTGCAGCATCTTTGAATGCCATGGATCCTGCAATTTTAAAAGCCATTTCTGAAGAGTCGACATCATGATAAGAACCGTCATAAACAGTTGCTCTTACCCCTACCATAGGATAGCCTGCCACTATACCGCCCTGCATTGCTTCACGTATTCCTTCTCCGATAGCCGGTATATACTCTTTGGGAATAGTACCGCCAACAACTTTATCCACAAACTCGTATGTCTTTTCACTGTTTGCCGGAAGGGGTTCAATCTTTATCTTACAATGACCGTACTGTCCCTTTCCTCCTGACTGCCTTATATACTTTCCTTCTGCATCTGCGCCAACCTTTATGGTTTCTCTGTAGGCAACCTGAGGCTTTCCGACTCTTACAGTTACTTTATGTTCTCTTTTTATTCTGTCAACAATTATATCAAGATGTAGTTCGCCCATACCATGCAGTATAGTTTCACCGGTATCGTGATCTACATTTACCCTGAGACTCGGATCTTCGTCAAGAAGAGCCTGAAGTGCTTTGGTAAGTTTCTGCTCGTCATCTTTGGTTTCAGGTTCGATAGAAACGGATATAACAGGTTCCGGAAATTCAAGCTTTTCAAGAATAAGATCAGAACCTTCCTGAGCTATGGTTTCTCCGGTAGTTGTATCCTTAAGACCTATTATACCGACTATATCACCGGTAGTAATATAGTCAACCTCTTCCCTCTGGTCTGCGTGCAGGAACATAAGCCTGGATATTCTTTCCTTTACGCCTTTGGTTGTATTGAGAACATAGTTTCCTTTTTCAAGCTTGCCTGAGTAAACTCTCGCAAAAGTAAGCTTTCCTACATACGGATCAACCATTATCTTGAATGCCATAGCAATAAAAGGACCATTTTCATCAGGATGTATGTCCTGTACAAACTCTTTTGTCCTGGCATCAAAGGCTTTTACGGGAGGAAGATCCAACGGAGACGGCAAATAGTCGATTACTCCGTCAAGAATAGGCTGAATTCCTTTGTTTCTGAATGACGAACCACAGTATACAGGAACTAGGCTGTTAGCTATGGTTCCTTTTCTTATGGCTTGTTTTATCTTATCTGTAGGAATTTCTTCGCCGGAAATATAAAGATCCATTATTTCCTCATCAAACTCAGAAACAGCAGAAATAAGATCTTCACGTTTTTCCTCGCAAATCTTTACCAGATCCTGAGGAATTTCTTCCTCATGCATCTGTGTGCTGTCCTCGTTATCCCAGTAGATTGCCTTCATCTTAAGGAGATCAACTACACCTCTGAAAGATGCTTCGGCTCCTATCGGAACTTGAACAGCAACAGGATTAGCTCCCAGTTTAACCTTCATAGTATTGATGGCGTTGAAGAAATCTGCTCCTATTTTGTCCATTTTGTTCATGTATGCGAGACGGGGAACCTGGTACTTGTCAGCCTGTCTCCAGACTGTCTCGGACTGCGGTTCAACCCCTACCTGAGCATCAAAAACTGCGACCGCTCCGTCAAGTACTCTAAGCGACCTTTCAACTTCTATAGTAAAATCCACGTGACCTGGTGTATCAATTAAATTAATCCTAAAACCTTTCCAAAAACATGTGGTAGCCGCAGAGGTAATGGTAATTCCTCTTTCTTTCTCTTGTTCCATCCAGTCAAGAGTAGTATTTCCTTCGTCAACATTACCTATCTTATGTTTACGGCCGGTATAAAATATTACTCTTTCAGACGTAGTCGTCTTACCGGCATCAATGTGGGCTATTATCCCAATGTTTCTAAGGTTTTGCAGGGCGAACTTCCTCTCTTTCAAAACAACCGCCTCCTATTACCACTTATAGTGAGCGAAGGCCTTATTGGCTTCAGCCATCTTATGCACATCGTCTCTTTTCTTAACTGCTGAGCCAGTATTATTATAAGCATCCAATAATTCCTGAGACAACTTCTCAATCATGGGTTTTCCGTGTCTTGATCTGGCTGAATTAACAACCCATCTCAAAGCCAAAGCTACTGATTTTTCTTCAGGAACTTCAAACGGTACCTGATACGTTGCTCCTCCGATTCTTCTTGGTCTTACTTCTATTAATGGCTTAACGTTTTCTATAGCTTTTCTGAATGCAACTATTGCCTCTTCGCCTGTTTTCTGCTTCAACACATCTATTGCACCATACACAATGGACTCGGCCTTGGCCTTTCTTCCACTCTGCATTATTTTATTGACAAGTTTTGTAACAAGGACATCTCCAAATATAGGATCGGGAGCTACAACTCTTTTTTCTGCTCTTCTCCTTCTCATTTATCCAATACCTCCTTATTTCTTAGGTGCTGCTTTAGCTTTGTTTTCTTTTGGCTTCTTTGCTCCATATCTGCTTCTGCTCTGTTTTCTGTTTTCTACTCCGGCAGCGTCGAGAGTTCCTCTTATAATTTTATATCTGACACCGGGCAAATCCTTAACCCTTCCGCCTCTTATAAGAACGTTGGAGTGTTCCTGGAGGTTATGCCCTTCACCCGGAATATATGAAGTAACTTCTATTCCATTTGAAAGTCTTACCCTTGCAATTTTTCTTAACGCTGAGTTCGGTTTCTTAGGGGTCATGGTTGAAACCCTTACACAAACTCCTCGCTTCTGGGGATTGTGCTGAAGCGCAGGCGCTTTTGATTTGTAGACTACCTTCTCTCTACCAAATCGAATCAATTGATTAATCGTCGGCATCTGTATTTATGCCCTCCTTTCTATAATTTTTCGTAAAAATACCATGTTCTATTTTACCTCATACTTAATTAATTATATGTTAAAATGTCATAACAAGTTTTGCAGATACGATAATGATGCCCATACACCGGAAAGCCCATCAAAAATCGTAGCCTGTTTTAAGTTTTGTAACTTTTTCTTTCGGTATCTTTTTCATAAAGTCATTTTCACTTTTGACAAAAACAAAACTGTTCTTCAAATAAGGATTTGTAACTCCAGTGCTTTGATTTAAGAGGTACAGTTCATCTTTCGCCCTGGTAACGGCAACATAAAATAGCCTTTCCTCTTCGTCAAGCTTCATTTCTTTAATGGCCATAGCATTAGGAAGGTCTCCGGGATTGACAGATATAAGTATGACAACTTTCCACTCCAGACCCTTGGCTCCATGGATGGTGCTCATGGTTATCTTGTTTTCTTTATCTTCCTGTGAAGGAGCAATCACCTGAACATTTTCACTCAAAACCATCTCTTCTAGAAATCTTGAAATATTGTCATACCTTCCAGCAATGTCTATAAATCTTTCTACATCAGAGTTTCGTGAACGGTAATCCGGAAAGGAAAGCCTTGAATACTCTTGGTAAAAAGTATTATATATATACTCCAGAACCTTTGAAGGATTTTGTTCCGACATAGATATAAGTGTGGAAAATATTTTCAGAGCATCTTTGTTTTTCTTAATGGATGAATTTTTCAGTGCCGTTTCAAAGTCGCTTTCTTTAAGAAGTTCAGAACCAATTTCTTCATATATTCTGATTGCCGTTTTGGCTCCCAGACCAGGGAAAAGTTTAAGCGCCCTGCTCCATGAAATTTTGTCAAGAGGATTCTGAAGAACCTTTACAAAAGACAGCATATCTTTTATATGTGCCGTTTCTATGAACTTTCTTCCGGAAAGAAGTCTGTACGGAAGTCTTTTGGAATCCATCTTCTGCTGTAAAACCATAGAAAGGGAGTGTGTCCTGTAAAGTACGGCTATATCTTTGTATTCAAGACCTTCATCAATTTTATCTGCAATTATCTTACATACGACTTCACTTTGTTCTGAATCATCAAAAGTCTCTATCATGAAAGGAAGAACTCCGGTCTTTCTAACGGATTCAAGTTTTTTGGGAATAGCTTTTTCAGGAAGCATTGTGTTGATCAGTTGAACTATTTCCGGAACGCTCCTGTAGTTTTTCTGAATTTTGAAGAGCTTGGTTCCCTTGATTTCCATAAACTCCTGTATGTTTTCAAATCTTGCACCACGGAATGAATAAATGCTTTGGGCATCGTCTCCCACTGCAATCAGATTTTTATGAACGCTTGACAAGGCACGCACTATTTCAAGCTGAATCTTGCTGGTATCCTGAAACTCATCTACCAGAACATACCTGAACTGAGAGGATACCTTCTTAAGTATGTCCGGATTAGTCGAAAGAAGATGTCCAGTATTCACCAGAATATCGTCATAGTCCATTGAATTCATATCTTTTTTCATTTGGGCATACTTCATCCATATTTTTTCTATGTCCCCTTCAAACTCCATAAGATATGGAGCAATATCTCCAAGGGCCTCGCGAACTGATTTCACTGTATTGCATGCGTAACTTATTATCTTACTTACAACAGATTCTTTGGGTAGTTCTTTGTCCAAAGAGTATTCACTTCTGTACTCGTTCCTTGCCATCTTCAGAAGATCATCAGCATCTTCTGAATCAAGAATGGAGTAACTGTTTGCATATCCCAGAATATTGGCATACTTCCTCAGTATAAGATTGCACACATGATGAAAAGTACCTGCAACAAGCTGCGAGGTATCCTTTTCGGTTACTTTTTTTACTCTTTCTATCATCTGTTTTGCTGCAGCACGCGTAAATGTCACCAAAAGAATATTTTCCGCTCTGACATGATTATCCAGAAGATACGCTATCTTATAGGTTATCACTCTGGTCTTTCCGGAACCCGGCCCGGCAATTATAAGTGTATTCCCTTCGGATTTTGTAACTGCTTCAAGCTGTTCCTGGTCAAGTCCGTCCTTTATAAACTCTGACAGATTCCTTTTCAGAGTAAATACTTCAGTCTCATTTTCCATCTTTCACCTAAAAAATCTTTTTACCAAGCATAGAGCTAAGATCCTTCAGTTGGGCGCTCCTGCTCGGATGCCTTAGTTTTCGCAGTGCTTTGACCTCAATCTGTCTTATTCTCTCTCTGGTGACGTTGAAGAACTGCCCTACCTCCTCAAGAGTCTTTACTTTACCGTCAAAAAGACCGTATCTCATCTTAAGCACGGTTGCTTCTTTGGGTTGAAGAGTGTCCAGTATCTTCTCTATCTCTTCTCTTATTATCATCTTAACTGCTGCTTCTTCAGGATGATCAACGGCATCATCTGCAAGAAAATCTCCCAGAGTGGAGTCATCTTCATCAGATCCGGTTATTGGAGAGTCGGCAGAAATGGTCTCCCTCGCTGCAAGAAGTATCTCACTTATCTTATCAACAGGTTTGTCCATGAGTTTTGAAAGATCCTGTACGGTTGGATATTCACCATTTTCCTGTAGAAACTCCCTTATCACTTTGTTCAGCCTGTTGATGGTTTCAACCATATGAACGGGTATTCTGATTGTCCTTGCCTGATCAGCTATAGCTCTTGTTATAGCTTGCCTTATCCACCAAGTAGCGTATGTGGAAAATTTAAAACCTTTTTTCCAGTCAAATTTATTTACGGCTTTTATAAGACCTATATTTCCTTCCTGAATTAAATCCAGAAAACTCAAGCCTCTGCCAACATATCTCTTGGCAATGCTTATGACAAGCCTCAAATTAGTTTTTATCAGTTCATCTCTTGATCTTTTATCTCCGGCCTGAGCCCTCTGTGCCAATTGCCTTTCCCTTCTTGGGGTGAGCAACCCTATTTTGCTTATTTCCTTCAAATATATTTTTATCGGATCATTAAGCGATATATTGTCATACATCTGCATTTCGCCATCACCAAGTATGTCGAGCACCTCATACTCCTCGGCGGCCGGTTCGGCAAACTCATCTTCGGAAAGAAGAAAATTATCATCACCCATAATATCCTCTGTTTCTCCGTCCAAGCTTGAATCTATTATCTCTATATCGAACTTCTGCAGTTCTGTATATATTTTTTCAAGATAATCGGCGTCAATCATCTCCGAGTCTTCCGGAATACACTTATCTATATCCTCATAAGTAAGCTTATTGCTGTTTTTCTTTGCCAAATCCCTTAAATCTTTTATAATTGCTTCTATAGTTTTTTGCGGTTTCTGATTCTTGTTCTTGAGCTTTATCTTGTCATCCTCAAGGATCTCAAGATCTCCAAGCTCCTGTATAGTATCAGCTACCTCAAGATTCAGATCGTTTGCCATAACCATCTTATTTACCTCCAAGACTTTTCTGTTTTGAAATGCAGTTTATTATCTCTAAAGCTATTTTAGCCCGTTCCTCCTCATCAACTGTACCCTTAAGTTTATTTTTAAGACTATCAATATGTTTCTGAAAGGTTTTCCTTTCAAAAGTCATTTTTAATGCGTCATATATTTTTCCGGGTTCAAAAAAACTATCGATAAGATAGATCTGAGAGATCATCTCACATAACTGTACGGAACCGTTTTCAAGTATCTGTGTAATATTTTTGCCTTCATTTACGAACCTTAAAAACTCTTTGGCGGGTCCTTCATCAATAGCCCCACTGTCAAGCTCATTAAGCTTTTCCTTGTAATCATCGTATTTCAGCCACAGATAGATAATAGACCTGTCAAAATCATATCTTATTTCTTTTTCGAGATTTTGATGTTTTTGTTGATTTTGTATTATTGAATCTGCTTTAAAATTCAAAGTCTGAATCTTTGACTTGATTATTTCCTCTATTATTTCGTCGCGCTTTTTTGTTATCTGGGCAATAGTGCTGATAAAAGTGTCAAGTATCTCAAACCGTTTGGATTCTGTAAACTTTTTGTACCACACGGACATTTCCCTGAGATACTCTTCTAGTCCAAAATCATTTTGTATATCGTATCTTGAAACATATGCATGCGGTATATATTCATGGAACTTATAAGATTTCTTAAGAAGCTCGGCTATGTACTTGTTTTGATTACTGCGTACCAGTTCATCGGGATCTTTTTCATCATACTTAGCAACAGCAATCTGAAAACCTTTTGTATAAAGATTGTCTATAGAAGATAGTGTAGCTTTGCGGCCAGCTTCATCTGAATCGAACATTGTAATGATTTTGTTCGTGGATTTCATTAACTCAAAGGCATGTTCCTTGGTGAGAACCGAACCAAGAACTGCTGCAACATTTTTAAATCCTGCCCTGTACATTGAAATTGCATCAAAATACCCTTCTACTATAATTGCAAAGTCATTCTGCTTTATATAATTTTTTGTTTTATGATAAAGATAAAGTATCTTTCCTTTTTTGAAGTACTGTGTTTCCGGAGTGTTAAGATATTTTGGCGATGAGCCATCTATACTGCGGGCAGAAAACCCCGAAAGATCTCCATTATTGTCTCTTATCGGTATTATCAGCCTGTTATTGAAAAACTCGCGGTTTTGATTATACAATCCATTTCTGATTGCGAGTTCAACTTTAAAGTCACTTTTATTAATTACCTGCATAACTTCTTTACCGGTTGAAAAACCCAGTTCAAACTCTTTTGCCGCTTGTCTGTCAATACTCCTGTTTTTGAGGTATTTCCATATTTCAGAACTGTCAGGAAGGTTCATAAGTGTATCGCTATAGGCAACAGCTACCTCTCTGTTAAGTCTTAGCTCTGGTATTTCTGGCCTTTCCTCTAGTTCAATTTGTATTCCGCTTTGTGCTGCCAGTTTTTTCACAGCCTGAACATAACTAACCTTTTCATACTCTTTGACAAAATTTATTGCATCGCCGTGTGCGCCGCAACCAAAACAATGATATGTGTTGGTTTCTGCAAAAACATAGAAAGAAGGTGTGTCTTCTGGATGGAACGGACACAATGCCGAATAATTCCTGCCTGCTTTCTTTACCGATATATATGAACTTATTACATCAACTATGCTTAATGAGTCCTTTATTTTCTGAACCGTTTCCTTAAGTTGATCGTAATTGTTCATTTCTATACCTCTTTGAAAAAAAGAACGGCGTTCGAATGCCGTTCTTTTAATTTTATTTCTGATGTTCCAAAAAATACTACCTCTTGGAGAACTGTGGGCGTTTCCTTGCTTTTCTTAATCCGTACTTCTTTCTTTCAACTGCTCTTGAATCTCTAGTAAGCATTCCTCTTACTTTAAGAACAGGTCTTGTGCTTTCGTCAAGTTCAAGAAGAGCTCTTGCAACTCCGAGTCTTACTGCTCCTGACTGTCCGTTAAGTCCGCCGCCTTCAACTATAATGTATACGTCAAACTTATTCTCATTCTGAGTTACTGTAAGAGGTTCAAAAGCATGTCTGGTCCATATTTTATTGTTATTAAAATACGCAACGGGATCATCATACTCTTTACCGTTTATAGTAAATTTGCCGGTTCCCGGTCTGAGATGAACCCTGGCAATTGATGTTTTTCTTCTGCCTGTACCGTAATAATCCAACAATTCAGCCATTACAATCTCCTCCTGTTTTATAGTTCTATCTTTTCTGGTTTCTGTGCTTCGTGCGGATGACTAGAACCAGCATATATCTTAAGTTTTTTAATCATATGCTTGGAAAGAATGCTTTTTGGCATCATTCCCTTTATAGCCATTTCAAGAACTCTCTCCGGCTTTTTATCAAAAACCTCTGTGATTTTTGAAACCTTAAGTCCTCCCGGAAAGCCTGTATGTCTATAGTATACCTTCTGAGTCATTTTCCTGCCGCTTACACATATTTTTTCTGCATTTACTATTATTACAAAATCACCTGTATCAATATGCGGAGTATATGTAGGCTTATTTTTTCCCTGTAAAATTTTTGAAACCTGAGAAGCCAATCTTCCCAGAGTTTTACCCTGAGCATCCACGAGGTACCATTTCCTTTTAACCTCTGCCGGCTTAGCCATGTAAGTCTTCTGTGTCATTATAGAAGCCATTATTTGCTTCCTCCTTTCAAGTCTTTATTATTAAAAATCTTTTTTATTCTTGAATATGCTATGTCTCCGATAAAAGAGTTCGCCAGGAACTTAATTATGTTAAAACCTATTATGGTAAGAATCAGCCCGGAAGTTCCAACACCAAGGGCAGATCCTGCATCTGCAAAGCTCATGCCTGTATATAACGGAAGAAATAAAAAATTCATTATAAGCATTACTAAACTTGCAGCCAAACTGGATAATGAATACCCAATATACTTAGCTGTTTTGGTCTTCAGCAATGACAGGATAGACACAAAAACCAGCCCGGCTGTAGTATTCATAAGCATTCCTATCGGGCCGCCCGCTCCCTGGTGAATCAAGGTAAAAAGGAGATCTTTGATCAAAAGGGAAAACAGAGCTGGAATCCATCCAAAAGCCTGAACCATAACAACTATAAGCGATATGCTCGGGTCGAACCTAAGAAAAGCAGCAAACGGAAATATTGGAAACTCTATGAAAGTCAACAAAAAAGCCAGTGCTCCTATTATACCTGATACAGCCAACCTTTTTGAACTCATAAGTCACCTTCCATAGGCTGACTTACTGTGCCTGAGGATATATGCTTACGTACTTTCTATTGTTCTTCTCTTCAAACTTCACCCTGCCATCAGCAGTGGCAAATATTGTAAAATCTCTGCCTAAACCGACGTTCTTGCCGGGGTGAATCTTGGTGCCTCTCTGCCTTATTATTATGCTTCCTGATGTTACCAGCTTTCCTTCTCCTGCTTTTACACCAAGATACTTAGGGTTGCTGTCTCTTCTATTGGCATCGCCTGCCGCACCAGCAAAAAATTGTAGGTTGAGTTTCATTAGCTTGACACCTCCACTTTCATATTCTTTTTATAGTCTGTCTCTATGTTCTTAAAAGCTTCTAACAGGTAACTCTGCAGTTTCAACGAAATAACGTTGTCCGGGTCGAAATCTAACTGTATCGTGTTTTCCATTATTTTATATGATCCCATTTTTTCTTTTTCTATAATTTCACCCACAAACTGCGTCAGAACGCTTACAGCACTGCATACTATATCCTTACCATACGCACCGTAGCCGGCATGACCTTTTATAGTCATTCTTGCTCCTTCTACGCTTACGCGTATCATAACCTAAGCTTCTATCTTGGTTATCTTTAAGGCTGTAAACTGCTGTCTGTGGCCGTTTACCCTTCTGTACATCTTTCTTCTTCTGAACTTTACAACCAGAATTTTTTCGTCTTTTCCATGTTCAATGACTTCGGCGTTTATTTTGGCTCCCTGAACATATGGAGATCCCACTTTCACCGAATCATCTTTCTTTACAAACAAAACCTTGTCAAAAACAAAGGAAGAACCGGGTTCTACTCCGTTTACCTTTTCTGTGTACAGAGTTTGACCTTCTTCCACTTTGTACTGCTTTCCTCCAAATTCCAATATGGCGTACATAATGTCACCTCCTGCATTTATGAAATAATCCGCCTGGGATACAAGGTATCTTAGAAAAAGAATTTATAACCTTATCCCGAGATAATATTTTATCATATATAAAAACTCACTCTATTAATTTTCTGTAACAGATTGCCTGTTTATAATATAAACATCTTTATCAAGAAGCACTTTTCCTTGAGTCTGAAGCTCAGCCATAACCCGGTCAATTCCTGTTTCTTCAACAAATTTTTTTGGCAGACCCAGACGTTTGCTACCGCTCATTTGGTACAGTTTCTTCATATTGTAGTAGAGGATAATCTGCTCGTCTTCCTTTGAAAATGATGAGAGCTCTGAAAAAAGTTCTTTAAGCGATTCCGAAAATAGCTTGCAAAAACTTTTATCTTTAAGTTTTTCCTTAAACTCATCGTCAGAAAGATTATCCAGTTCAAAATCCCCTATCCCGAAGTAATCTATAAGCCCTATATTACAATAGTATTTATCAAGCCCAATTATATCACCGGTTGAAAAGATCCTGAACAACCTGTTAGTTTCAAAACCATATATAACTCCAAGCACAATACCGTTTGCTACTATATACATTCCGTCAATCCTTACACCAAAGCTGGTTATTCTTTCTACATTCATACTAATCATCAACCTGTACTATCAATTTATTGTTATGTACTCTCAGAACATAATCTATCCATGAGTTTAAACCATTAAACCTTAAAAACTCCCAGTGCTTTCTCAAAAGCGAGTTTATCTGCTCCAGATCCGTCAGCATAAAAGATGAGCTGTATATTATATATAACGTAAGCGCCCTGTCATTAAGGGTTATTGACCTCTCAAAAAGTTCAGAAAAAAAAGCATACCAGTTCTCGGCAGGAAAGCTCTTTTTTACTATGACACCTCTCATCATGGCTATAAACCTAGAAACGTTAAACTCCACAAGAAGCTTGTTTATTTCGTCCTTAAAATCCGAAAAGGTCTGCGGTATTTCAACCTCTTCATCGTTGTCGTTAATGTAAAAATCCAGAGCTTTTATAAAATCATCAAGATCTCCGTCACCTTTAAGCTCTTTCAAAAGATCTTTTTTAGAACCACCGGCAGCGGAACTTTTCTGATCATTGTAATTACTTATTATAAAACTTGGATCCGGCATTCTGCCTACAAGACTCATATAAGAAAAGCCTACGTACATATCCGAAAGAGACTTTATAAAAAAAGTCAGGATATCTTCTGGAATCTCATCCATACAATCATATTCATATAGAACCGCATTTTCAAGTATTCTGTAATCATTAAGCACATTAAGCTCAGTAAAGAATGAAACAAGTCCGAAAAAAGAACCACTGCTGAATATGTTTTTGGTATCGGTAATCTTTCCCTGCTGTATATAAAAAAGTTTTTTTACAGGACTGTCTTTTTCTATTATTACCTTTCCTTTCTTATACTTATTGATCTTCATGGCTATTCCCCCTTAAAGCTGTTTCATATCCTTTTTCTTTAAGGTATTCATTGATCTTCATGCTCACATCCGGATAAGAGGAAGAAAGTTCTTGTGAAATCTCCATAAGTCTTATGGCTTTTTCTTCATTTATCTCAAGCTTTTGCAGATAAACTGAAATATCTGAGCCGTTTAGGACAAACGTATACGGATCGTCCAAAAAGTCAACCGAGTTCACGGCATACCATTGTCTTATCTTCAACGCCATGTCAGGATATATGAACTCAATATCTGTTATCACTTCTTCTATTTTTTCGCCTATCCTCTCAATTCCTTCAGAAAGCTTTGCATTCGCAAGATAACTTATTACGTCCATGCCTTTTGAGATGAATGTAACAGGATCAGCAAAGAAATCAAGCTTATTTAAACCTTTTACAGAGGTATAAAGCGGTATCTTATAGTTTGGCGTATTGTAATAAAAAGATTTCACTATCGTCTGCGCAATAGGAACAGCTGCAGTTGAAGATAAAAGATCCTTTCCGTCAACCCTTACTGATAGGCTTGTGCTTCCGGTATCACCTGTAAACCACGCCGCACTTTCGGCAGTTCCGGTTTTTCCAACCAGTTCAACCCCCTGTACATTTGCACGTTTAGCGCTCCCAGAAACAACAGTTTCCCTTAATAACTGAACCATGGAAGCATAGGTCTGCGGCGAAATTCCCTCTACTTTTCTTTCAATAGAAGGATTTTGCCTGAAAATAATGTTTCCGCGTCGGTCATAAACTTCAAAAACTGAGAATATCTTAGGTATAAGTCCATAATTTGAGAACATCGTATAAGCTCTTACCATATTGTATGGATTAGTCTCTAGTGTGCCCAAAGACAGAGTCAGGTCTCCTGGATATTTGCCCTTTATACCTATGTTCTTCTTAAGAAAGTCTTCTATTTTCTGTATGGAGTTGGTTGGCGATGTTGAAACATGCATAGCAAGATAAATAGAAGAAATGTTTATCGAATTTACCAAGGATTCTTTAAGTGTTACTTCACCTCTGAACTTCTTATCAAAGTTTTGAGGTTTCCATCCTCCAAAGTCCGTAGGCTTATCGGGCAGTATAGTATCAAAGGTATAGCCGTTTTCTATTGCCATGGAGTAATAGAAAGGCTTTACTCCGGATCCTATCTGTTGCTGGGAAAGAAATGCAGAGTACTGGCTGCCCCAAAATCCAAGCATCTCACCCGTTTTATTATTTATAGCAATACCGCATGCAGTTGCGGGCATAGTAACGGATTCGAATATATCTTTATCAAACGTGCTTTTTATGACATATCCGCCTGATTTCAGATTAAGCTCCTTCAGTTCGCTTATGCATTGATAGATAAGTTCAACATAACGGTCTTCATATGTAAATTTTTTAAACTCCATCTTTTCCAGATCTTCTGCTGCCTTTTTAAGGTCAATAGTATTCTTAAGGCTTGATCCTCCCAGAGAGTTGAGTAGTGCCTGCGCCTGTTTCCTGGCTCTGTCGGGATGACGGTATGGGTCATATATAGAAGGTCCGTTTATTATACCAACCAAAACAGCCATCTCTGCAAAACTCAGATCATTTATATTTTTTTTGAAGTACCTATCAGCTGCAGCCGGAAATCCAAGTATATCGTTTCCAAGATAGGCTGCATTATTCATATACGCTTCAAGTATTTCATCCTTAGAGTAGGATCTTTCAATAAAAAAAGCAAGCATTATATCAAGCATCTTTCTTTTTATGGTTTTTTCGTTTGAAAGATAAACCATCTTTGCCAGCTGTTGGGTTATGGTGCTTCCGCCCTGTGAAAAATCCAGTGTAAAAGCATTTATAACTACTGCTCTTATAAAAGATTTGAGGTTAAACCCGTAATGTTCATAAAAATCCCTATCTTCAGACCATAAAAGTGTATTTATAAGGTTCACAGGCATATCCGCAAGCTTTACATACTTGTACTTGGTAGGTAAGATTAGTTCACCGTTCCTGAACAGATAAGTGTTATAATTAGAGTTAATAAAAAATATGGAGTTTGAATTTTTATAAAAATTGTATGTGTAAATAAAAAGAAAAGCAAAAAAACACATACCTACCGTAAATCCTATAAAAAAACTTCTGAAATATTTTTTCACTGAATTTCCTCCCAAAGTTCTTTTTACTAAGTATTTCTCGTATCAAAATTATTATATCATATCTCATTCCGAGGTGCATACAAATGAAATATCTATTAAGATTCAAGAAATATTCATGTCTTTCATACATATCCCACAACGATATAGCCAGAACAGTAGAAATGTTCATGAGAAGATCCGGTTGTCCTATGGATTATTCACAGGGCTTTCATCCAATGCCGCTGATCTCATACTCACCTGCTATTCCTCTGGGATTTATAAACAGGGCTGTGTATCTTACCATACAGACTAAGGATCATTTTGATTTTTCAACGGTATCGGGCAGTATACAAAAAGGATTAGATCTTTTGGAACACACGGAGACTGCTCCTTCTTTCAAACTTTCGGCAGAGATTAAAGGATACCGTTTTAAATGCTATCTTTCCGAAAATACTTTCAAAAAGTTAATTTCATACGAAACTTCAACTATAGAAAAAGGAAAAAACAGTTATGATTTTAAAAAACTGTTTATGGATTTCACATATTGCGTGAATAAAAAAGGCTTTTTTATGATACAATATATACAGGAAAGCGATATGCTTTTCAATCCTTTTAAGCTGGTTAAGGATGGATTTGAACCGGAAAAGGATTTTTTTATTCCAATATGCGATGAGGCCGTATGGAGGGCTGGATATGAAAAAAATACTGGTTGTTGATGATTCTGAAGTATTGCGCAACATACTTACTTTCAATCTCAAGCACGCCGGATATGATGTACAGGAAGCCATTAACGGAAAAGATGCCATAGATAAGATTAAAAAAGTACGTCCTGATACCATATGCCTCGATATTATGATGCCTATAATGGACGGTTTTACCGTTCTGAAAATACTCAAGGACGAAGGTATGGATATTCCTGTTATTGTACTCACAGCAAAAGGCGGAGAAGATGATGAGCAGAACGCTTTGTCTTTAGGCGCAAGGAAAGTGCTTACCAAGCCTTTCAGTCCTAAACAGCTTATCGATACCGTCAAATCTCTTGTCGGAGAGTAGATTATGAGTGATTATAAAAGGATTTACAATAAACTTAACTCTATTTTGAACGCTTTTTCCGATGACACCGATGACACTGCGGAGCTTCAGGAAAGAGTGGATAAGCTCATTGACATATACATAAACGAGCTTAATAATTATAAAGTGAAAATTGAAGAAAACACCCTCATTCTTCAGGCTCAGTTTGAAGAAATATCTAGAACATATGAAGAGCTTACCACTGTTCTGGATATAAGTAAGATGGTTTTCTCAGTCAAAGATCCCAGACTCGCCATAGAAAATGTAGTCACACGGTTAAAAGATGTAATAAACTTTAGAAATATAGTAGTGGGAGAGTTTATCCTTAACGATGATTATCACGACTTTAATCTTTTGTATTCAGAGTTTCTTGATGCTGATCTGAATATACTTCCGCTTCTTAACATAATGAACAGGACTAAACCTATTAAAACTATTTTAAAAGAGCGTGATGAGATAAACGATTATCCGGACTCCATGCTTTTGGTGCCTATAAAGTCTCAGATAAAGATTTGGGGATTTCTTCTGCTTTACGGGAAAAAAGACCGTTCAATATTTCTGGCCTCAGATAAAAAAATTTTAGAGTCAGTTGCCGAACAGCTCGCATTCGGATTTGATACTATGAACTATCTTAAAGAGCGTATAAAACAGCAGAAAATGGACGAACAGCTGAAACTCGCAAAAGAAATACAGGAGTCTCTTTTACCTAAGACTTTGCCCACATTTGAAAAGATTCAGCTTTCAACCTTTTACCGATCTGCTTTCGATGTCGGCGGTGATTACTACGATGCTTTAAAACTTAGCGAAACAAAGCTTTTTGCTATTCTCGCCGATGTTTCCGGCAAGGGTGTTCCTGCTGCACTTATAATGAGCTCTCTTAAAGGTGTGGTGAGGAGCAAGGTGGAAAATGCCGCCGATCTCGGTGAAGTTGTTAACTATATAAACAACTTTCTTAGCAGAAGTCTGCCTTCAGATAGATTTGTAACTGCCATATTTGTACTCGTTGATTCAGAAAACAAAACCCTTCAGGTAATAAATGCCGGACATAACGAATCGCCTTTTTTTATAGACGGAAAGTTTTATTCCAGCAAAGCCGGAGGATTACCGCTCGGAATACTTGAGGACAACGCTTACTCTCCAGAAAAATTCGAGTATACGGAAGATCTTGTCTTTTTTACATATACCGACGGACTGACTGAGGCTCGCAACCCTAAAAAAGATGAGTACGGCTGGGAAAGATTACAAAGCTTAATGCAACTGATAAAAAGAGATAACACGGATGTAATAGTTAATAGTATAATAGATTCGGTAGATACTTTTGTAGAAAATGCCGAGCAGCATGATGATACAACTTTACTTGCAATTAAAAGTTTTTAGGAGGGATATAAGATGTCAGGCCACAATAAATGGGCGAATATTAAGCACAGAAAAGGTGCACAGGATGCGAAAAGATCGCAGATGTTCACAAAAATTATCAGAGAATTGACGGTTGCAGCCAGAGAAGGCGGAGCTGTACCTGATTCAAACCCGAGATTGAGAACCGCTATAGAAAAAGCAAGAGAAGCAAACATGCCCAAAGACAAAATCGAATCGGCCATAAATAAAGGTATTGGTGCTGAAGGAGCAGATGCGCTCGTTGAAATAATGTACGAAGGTTATGGTCCCGCAGGTGTGGCCCTTATAATTTCAGTAGTTACAGATAATAAAAATAGAACTGCTCAGGAAATAAGGCACCTGTTATCCAGACATGGCGGAGCATTGGCAGAAAATGGAGCCGTTTCCTGGAATTTTGAGAGAAAGGCTATTCTGGAAGTTCCGAAGAATGAAATAACCGATTCCGATGCTTTCCTTATGGCAGCCATTGATGCAGGAGCAGAGGATGTAGATGATTCAGACGATCCGGTAGAAGTTGTAGGTCCGGTAGAGTCTCTGGGAAATATGAGAAACTCCATACAGAACTCCGGTTTTACAGTAAAAGCCCAGTTGAGTTATCTGCCAAAAACTACAGTAAAAATGACTGGATCAGATGCGGAAAAATTATTGAAGCTTCTGGATTCCCTGGATGACAACGATGATGTTCAGGAAGTATTTGGAAATTACGAAATAGACGAAGCTGAAATGGAAAAACTGGCTCAGAATATGTAAATAAAATGGGGACATCGTCCCCGTTTTGTTTTCTTTGGAGTGTATATTTTGAAAAAAAATGTTTTTTTAATATGCATCCTGTTATGTTCTTTGTCTTTCTTTGGAAGAGAAAGTTCGATTATTGCCGATTACAAAAATTCCCTTCAAATAAATTTTAACTTCAATTTTGATCTGCCTGATGTATACAGCGGCGGATTGTTTTATTTTATAGAATTTCAGAATGAAAAAATTAAGGTAAGCGATATAGACCAGGTGATTAACTATATCGACTTCAGCCAGCCAGGATTTGAGATCACCTACCGTTACCCAAAAGAGATCCGCAGTCCCACTTTTATAAAGACCAACTATGAGTTCTTTTCGGTTAATGCTGATAATTTTTTGAATCTGTCTCTTAAGGAACTTTTTTTCGGTATAAATTTTTCTGACAAACTGCTGAAAAGCTCTTACTGGATAAAATTTACTGATATACAGACCTCAGAGTTCAACATTGGAATTGATAACAACTCGCTTGGTCTTTATCTTAACATAGGACAGAATGGTGTTAGACCTTTTTTTAATCTGGGAAAAAACATATTCTTTTCAGTACATGATTTTTTTCTTGATGATCTATACATAATGACCGAAGAAGTCATTTTCAGATACAGCAAATCATCCGGCAAACTGCTCATTAACTCTTTATATTTCAATTACTCAAACAATATTTTTTCTTACAGGATACCTATAAACGACAAACTCATGTTCGTAATTTCTGATCTGGGCTTTGGCATATCTTTCATACTAAAAGTATAAAAACGGAGGTGTTTTATGGAAGAAGGAATAGTATACGAGTCCCAGTATGACGACAAAGATTATGAGAGACTTCTTCAGGATTTAATAAAGTATTTCCAGCTTGATGTGACAGGTTATAAACAGCACAGGGTAAGAAGGCGAATAGATATTTTAATGAAGAAGTACTCGTATAAAACCTACTCCGATTACATGAAGGATCTAAGAAACGATCCAAAAAAATGGGATGAGTTTCTTGATAAGCTGACGATAAACGTTACAGAATTCTTTAGAAATCCAGAGAAATGGGAGTATTTACAAAAGAATATAATTCCTATGCTTATGAAAGAAAACTCTTCTGCATTCAAAGCTTGGAGTGCAGGTTGCTCTTCAGGTGAAGAACCTTACACTCTTTCAATCGTCTTTGAAGAGATGAGAGCAAGAAATGCCTCTATTCTTGCCGCCGATCTTGATAAGTTTGTTCTTGCAAAAGCTCAGGAAGGAATATACGAAGAAAGAAGTACCATAAATATGACTACCGAGCTTAAAGACAGATACTTTACAAAACTTGCCGATGGAAAGCTTCAGGTAAAGCAGTTGTTGAAAAGCAGGATCAAGTTCAAACAGCTTAACCTTCTGACAGATCCTTTTGAAAAAAATTTTGATCTTATTATATGCAGAAACGTTGTGATATACTTTGATAATGATGCAAAGGAAGGTCTCTATAAAAAATTCGCCGAAGCTCTCAGACCTAACGGTGTTCTTTTCGTAGGATCCACCGAAAGGATTTTCAACTATCGTGAAATTGGTCTTAAAACGATAGCTCCGTTTTTTTATCAAAAGGAGAAGTAATGAGTTGGATAGTACCGGTAATAATATTTGCCGATCAACTGATAAAAGTTGCTGCTAAAAATTACCTTTTCTATAATCCCATAAAAATTTGGTTTTTTGAACTTACATATACTGAAAATACAGGTATTGCCTTTGGTGCTTTCAAAGGTGCTTCACTTTTTTTTGGAGTTGTATCTGTTGTTGTGGCTGTTATTATGCTTATTGCCAGAGACAGGTTTTACAGGCAGGGTAAGCTGTCCCCACTGGGCGATCTTGCGGTAAATATGATCATAGGCGGAGCGATTGGCAATATGGTGGACAGAATACGTTTGGGCTATGTTGTGGATATGTTCTATATTCCGTTTTTCTCTGTTTTTAACGTTGCCGACTCTTTTGTCACGATTGGCGCCGTACTGCTTGCCATATACTTTTTAAGGACTGAAAAAATTGGAGCAAAAAATACCAGTAACCAGCAATGATGTTAATAAAAGACTTGACCTTTTCATTTGTGAAAAAGTACCAGAATGGATTTCAAGAACATTTATACAGAAATCTATAAAGGACGGGCAGATTCTTGTTAATTCAGAGCCGAAGAAGCCGGGGTACAGACTCAGGCAGGATGACGTTATAGTACTTGAGTTACCTGAAAAACCCGCACCACATGAGGTTACTCCCCAGGATATTCCTCTTGATATAGTCTATGAAGACCATGACATTATAGTTATCAATAAAGAAGCCGGGATGGTGGTTCATCCAAGCGGAAACTGCTTAAAGGATACTATGGTTAACGCCCTTTTATTTCACTGTCCTGAAATACAGAGGGATAAGAACGATATAAGACCGGGTATTGTACATAGACTTGATAAGGATACTTCGGGACTTATTGTTGTAGCGAAAAATGAAGCCTCTTTCGCAGGGCTTTCTGACCAATTTAGAGACCGGACCATCAGGAAAAGCTATCTTGCACTCGTTAAAGGACAACTTATTGAAAATGAAGGAAGTATAGACGCACCTATCGGCAGGCATCCGCAGATCCGTATAAAAATGGCTGTGGTAGTGGACGGAAAACCATCTTTGACAGAATTTAAAGTTTTAAGACGTTTTGGTTCGGCGGCAACTCTTGTTTCTGTTGTCCTAAAAACGGGAAGAACTCATCAGATACGTGTCCATTTCAGTTATCTTGGATTTCCGCTGATGGGAGACGAAGTTTACGGTAGAGCTAATGAAGACAGAAAATACGATATTTTCAGGCAGATGCTTCATGCTTACCGTCTTGAGCTGATTCATCCTGCAACCGGCAGGAAGATGATATTCACTGCCCCACTGGCAGATGATTTTTGCATAGGAATTAAAAATGTCTATAGGATGGTGGAGTAGATGTCTGTTCTCGTGGTTACTTTTTCTTCAGATAATACCGTATACTTTGATAAAGCCATAGAGATAAGGAATCTGGTTTTTGAAAACGAACAGATTTATCCTCCGCAGTTCAAAAAGGATAGCCTTGAAGATCTTTCCGACCACTTTCTGCTGTTTGCCAACGGAATCGCCGTCGGAACATGCAGAACAAGGATAATCGAAGAAAACTGCATGAGGATAGAGAAGTTTGCTATTCTGAAGGATTATAGAAGTAAGGGGTATGGCATATTTATGATCTCTGAGATAGAAAAATTTTCTAAAAGCAAGGGATGTAGCAGGCTGGTCTTTTTTTCGCCTAAAGCTCTGGAAAATTACTTTATACGTTTGGGATTTACTCCAGAAGAAGCTTCAGCTGGCTCACAAAGTAGTTATGAATGTAAAAAGATGATGAAACCAGTTAGATAAGAGAAGAATATGATATTCTTCTCTTTTTTTTGTTTTATATACATTTTCAACTCTAATTAAGTTTATTTACCGCTAATCGGATGCAGAAAGGTTTTGCTTATGTATTGCGATGTATTATAATTGAAAACGAATGAGAGGTGATTCATGTGTTTTCTGAAAAATTAGGCATAAATTATAATATCAGTGGCAGCGGAAAACCTATTGTCCTGCTTAACGGTATAATGATGAGTATTCCAAGCTGGACAGAACATGTGAAGTATCTTGAAAAAGATTTCCAGGTTATAACCTACGATATGAAGGATCAAGGAAAGTCCAGATACGTTGATTATCAGTACGATATAAGTATGCATGTGCAGGATCTTAAAGACCTGCTTACGGAAATAGGAATTAAAAAGGCTAATCTCGTAGGTCTTTCATACGGGGGACAGGTTGCTCAACTTTTTGCCCTGAAATATCCAGAAATGGTTGATAAGCTTATTTTATCCAATACCATCTCACATGTGGATAACTTTCTTAAGTCGATTGGACAGGCATGGAAGACCTCTGCTGCAACATATGACGGTGAGTTCTTTTTTGATGTTTCATTGCCTTTTATATACTCAAGGTATTTTTATCAGAGCAATTATGAGTGGCTTATGAACAGAAGAAAGCTTTTCAAGGCAACTCTTACCAAGCAATGGTTTGATGGCTTTATAAGACTGGCTTCTTCTAATGAAACCTTCGACATAAGAGAAGAAATAAAAAATATCACTGCTCCGACTTTACTGATAGGTGCAGATGAGGATATAGCAACACCATACCTTGAAATGCTTAAAATGAATGAAAAAATTCCACAATCTCAAATAATCTGCATCCCTAAAACAGCCCATGCAATGTTTCTAGAAAAACTCCCGCTTTTTTGTGATTTAGTCAAAGGATTTTTGAAAGAATAGAAGACGGATTCGTCTTCTATTCTTTTTTCACGAGTAAAAAGTATAAAAGCAGTCTTTTACTTTTCCATACCTGAGTATAAAAGAGTTCCGAGTTCTTTTATTATGCTTTTCTTATCTTCGGCAGACCTGTTAAAAAGAGTCTGTATACCAAGATAATGTGAAATTCCTACCAAAAAATTCGCTACGGCTGAATAGTCATAATCTTTGACATCCTTCAGATTTTTGAGATAGCCTTTTTCAAAGTTGTCATAGTAATCTTTTACCTTGCCGTTCACAACAAACTCTGCCTCTCTGACTATCTGATAGTATATAAGCTTGTCTTCAAAAAATTTCAGGAAAAGATACATTCCCTGAAGCTCCTGTTCAATTCTGTTTAAAGAATGGTTGATGTTCTGACTTATGAAATGCCTTGTTTTAGAATTTATGATATCAATCAGTTCAGACATAAACTCTTCCTTGCTGTCAAAGTATATATAGAAAGTACCTACAGCAAAACCGGCTTTTTTAGCTATATCGTAAACATTGACGTTATAGTATCCGTACTCCCCAAACAGTTCCATCCCTGCCGATATCAACTTCTCCCTCGAAGTTGTTTCCTGAACAGCTTCAAGTTGCTTAGCATCAAAATCAAAGATCTTTTCATAGTTGTTTACCTGATTGCTGAAAATACCGTTAAGAACCATCTTCTCCCCTTGAAGCAAAATTTTATTATCCAAAACTATATGCTTATACAAAGATCTTATTGAAAGGAATCTTATTCCACAAGTACCGAAAAGATACTCCGCCTCCGAAATATCTTTTTTAAAGACCTCAGAAAGACCTTTTTTATAGATATCTGCCAGTTTTTTTTCGTACTCCTGGAACCTGTACTGCCCTTCCCTATATACACTTACCATCCTTTTAAACTTAACACCCGAATTAACTATGGCATTAAAAAGATAGTCTAGTCTCTGAGTGACCGACTCTCCTTTGATATGCTCAAGGTTTTCACTGAGATCTTTGAGGAAGATGTCAAGGATCTCTTTGAAAATCTCTTCCTTATCTTTGAAGTACCTGTAAAAAACTCCGTTGGAAAGGTTTGCATTTCTGCATATCTCTGCTACTGAGACTGTTTCATACCATCTTTCCGAAAATGACTCAAGAGCAGATTCGATAAGCCTGTCTTTGGTTTTCATTCTGGTATCTTCCAAGTTGCTCACTCCCATACAAAAGAATACCTATAGTCCTTAAGGACTATAGGTTTACAAAATTTATTAACAATTTTTTAAACAATTGCGAATCTTCCAATATAACAGAGTGTCCGACATGATCAAGCACCTCGAGCCTGCCGTTTAAATTCTTAAGAGTGTTTTCCGCCATATCATGTGTAATCAACATATCCTTCTTTCCAAGAATAAAAAGAACAGGATTTTTATACCTTTCGGCAAGTTCTGTATAATCATACCGTGATAAGGCTCTTGCATTCTCGCTGAAACATTCATCTTTCATGAGCAGGGCATCTTTAACAACTTCAGAAAGAATTTTCTGATCTTCACAAGCCGGCATGATTCCTTTAAGGCTGTTCCTGAGAAGAGATACGTTACCTTTCATCATCTCAAGGACAGGAAAGTTCTCTTCCGGCGTGACAAGACCGTTTACAGGCGCAGAGTCTACCAGAACCAGCTTACTCACCAATTGAGGATATCTGAAGGCAAGAGACATACTAACAGCACCGCCAAGTGAATGTCCTACTACCACTGCCTTTTCTATCTTAAGCTGATCCATGAAGCCCTTTACAAAGTCAGCGTATGTATCTATGCTCACATTATCAATTCTATCAGATTTTCCAAAATTTACAAGATCTGGTATATAAGTTGTATATCCTTCTATACTGCTTACCTTTTCATACCATCTGTGTGATCCGAAATTACCGTGGATCATTACTATGGCTGGACCGTTTCCTTGCTGCCGGTAAAAAATCTTTTTCCCGTTTACGGTAACGTACTTCCCATCTTCAGCCCTACGGCTCCAACTCTTTCTTACCAGTAAAGCCCATGGTCTCCCAAGATACTTCATAGAAAGGAGCTTCAGACCGTAAGCAATTCCCTGTGGAAAGAATAAGACAAATACTATGAGAAGTGCTCCGAATATAAGCGTCATTGGGATATTTCCGCGCGAAAACAGGAAAGGAAGACCTGTTATTATTATTGAACCTATCATACCGCCTTCCAGAGATGCCATACCTCCAATTACAATCATTGACAAAAGGTTTAATGATGTGTTCATTCCAAAATCAGGAGGAGAAATATATCCTACCGTATGCGAGTATAATGCACCCGCTATTCCACCATAAATCGCACTTACTATGAAAGCGTTCAATTTTATCCTTGAAGGCTTAATTCCATATGCTCTTGCCGCAACCTCACTGTCTCTTACCATCTTATACTTTTCACCGACCGGAGAGTGCAAGATGAGCGATGCAACATACGTTAGAACCACAAAAAACACAAGATTTAGAAGATAAATATAAAAATCACTTTCAAAAAATCTTGGGATATTTCTCATCCCTATATGTCCACCAAAATGTTCTATGGCGGCAAACAGCTGTTCAACAGCAACTCCAAACGCCATTGTAGCTATTGCAAGATAAAAACCCTTGAGTCTTAATGCCGGCAGCCCTATTAAAAATCCAAGAAACGCTGCAAGAACTATCGCTGCAAGTATGTTTATATAAAAAGGAGTTCCAAAGTCCATAGCCATAGCAGCTGTAGTATAAGCTCCCACAGCCATAAATGCTCCGTGTCCAATAGAAACTTGACCGGTAAAGCCCGATACTATATTCAGTCCAGTAGCAGCAATAGCATATATAAGCACAAGAGAAAATATCATCAGAAGGAAGGATTTGTTTATAAATAATACTCCCAATAGTACTCCTATTATAAGTACTATCAAAGCTTTTTTCATGTTCATACTTACACTCTCCCTTCAAACTTCTTGGCAAAAAGACCTGAGGGCTTAAATGCCAACATCAGTATTATTATAAGAAGTATTATCGTGAGCTGATAATCCGGGGAAATGTAAATTCCAACTATTTTTTCGAGAATCCCGAGTATTATACCACCCAGAATAGATCCGTAAAGGCTTGTAAATCCTCCTAGAACACCTGCGGTAAATCCGTAAAGTTGCATGTTCATCATCATTGTCGGAGTCACTGTGGTTTTAGGAGCAATAAGAACACCTACAAGAGCAGAAAGACTTATTCCTATTCCCCATACCAGTCCGTCTATCATATTGGTGTTTATTCCTACTACTTTTGAACCGACTTCATCTTGTGACCGTGCTCTTATAGCTATTCCGACTTTGGTTACTTTGAGGAAAACTGCCAACAGGATGGTAATTCCAAGCGAAATCACTGTTATAAGCAGATCGTTGAGCGGAAGGATAAGAAGTCCATCCTCACCGAGTGTAAACATCAGCGGAGGACCACTGACAAGTTCATTAAAACTGAATGGGTTTACTCCCCAGATAATCTGTGCAAGTCCTTCAAGGATCATAAGTATACCCAAGGTTATTATAAGCATGCCTCCATGAGACAGATGTTTCACAGGTCTCATGAGAAACTTTTCAATAAGAAATCCCAAAAGAATTCCGAATATAACCGCACACAGTATGGCCAATAAGAGATTCTGTGTTAAAAGAAACACGGTAAGTGCTATAAACGCACTGAACATCCCGGCATTTCCATGTGAGAAGTTCATTACACCGACAGTTCTAAATATAAGAGATATTCCAAAAGCCATAAGCCCGTATAATGCTCCCTGCGGTATTCCTAAAATTATACTTTGCAGTATTAACAAATCGACCACCTCTATATCCCAAGGTAAGATTTTTTTACTTTTTCATCGTTAAGTAGCGTCTTTGCATCGTCCGAATGAACAATCCTTCCTGTTTCGAGAATATATGCCCTGTCACTTATTTTAAGCGACTTTAGTGCGTTCTGTTCTACCAGAAGAATTGACATGCCTGATCTTTTCAACTCTACTAAAGCCTTAAATATCTGATCAACAATCACGGGCGCAAGTCCAAGTGATGGTTCATCCAGCATAAGAAGCTCCGGATCGGACATAAGTGCCCGGGCAACTGCTAACATCTGCTGTTCACCGCCTGAAAGCGATCCTGCAGCCTGCTTTTTCCTTTCCTTGAGAATAGGAAACATTCTATATGCAGTTTCAATATTTTTTTGGTAGTTACCTCTTAAATAACTTCCCATTTTAAGATTTTCCTCTACAGAAAGACCAGAGAAAACCCTACGGTTCTCCGGACAGAGAATTATTCCTTTTTCTACTCTCTGATATGTTGTAAATCCTGAAATATCTTTATCCTTATAAAAAACCTTGCCCTTGCTTTTTACAACCGCTGAAACTCCAAAAAGGGCAGAAGTCTTTCCTGCTCCGTTAGCGCCAAGAATCGATACTATTTCTCCGCTTTTTATTTCAAAAGAAATTTCTTTAACCGCTTTAACATGACCATAGTTCACAGAAAGGTTTTCAACTCTAAGCATCTTCTCTCTCCCCCAGATATACTCTTATGACCTGAGG
>Ga0208195_1000843_pt1 | contig 37328 bp, 34 predicted proteins | sample AD_UKC077_MetaG_FD_184441 | JGI IMG/M metagenome (GOLD analysis project Ga0208195, IMG submission 184441) | Active sludge microbial communities of municipal wastewater-treating anaerobic digesters from USA - AD_UKC077_MetaG (SPAdes) (version 2) | ecosystem: Engineered > Bioreactor > Anaerobic >... | reverse complement strand
GCCATACGCCACAAATGTGATGTTGTAATAGGTGTTGATGTGATGCCCATTACCTACCAAAAAGCAAATAAAACAGTTGACGTTTTATTTCAAGCACTACGCGCAGCGCAACACCAAAATTCATTAGAAGGTCGCAAACAGTGCGATTATCTTATAGAATCGTATGCCGTAAACGAATACAATGAATTTGACTTTGAAGCGTACCTCGAAATTTATAAATATGGCTACTCTGCCATGAAATCATACATCAGCAAACATCCTGAAATGCTGAAACAATGTAAATAAATGGTGGTTTAAAACGAGCGACCTTCAAAGGCAGAGATGGACTGACGCCAGTCGTCGGAAATTAGTTTGGATTCGTTGTTTTTAAAGTCAAACCCTACCATAATGGTTTTACAAACACATTTTACCGCCTGCGTGTTGGCACACACGATGCGTTGCACCAATTCAAAACTTTTGTTTCTAATTTCGCACACCGCTGTCTGAACCGTAATTTCGTCGGTTAAAAACACGGGAGCCACAAAATCAACTTCGGCATGTGCCACCACAATGTCGATGTCTTTTGGTGCAATAACGCCGCCACGAACCGCTTTAAAATATTCGGTTTTACCTAAATCATAAAACGAAAAATAAACAGAATTGTTTATATGTCCCAGTGAATCAGCATCATTAAAACGCAACTGAACAGGGATTGTGTGTTTGAATGTAATCTCTTCCATAGTAAAAAAATTAAGTCACAAAGGTACAAAAAATAAGACTGCTTTCTTGTAAAAAAAGCAGTCTTAACTTATTCGTAAGCCAATCGATTATAAATCAATGCGTTTTTTACCAACACCATCGTCCACTATAACTTGTGCTGGCGGAACGAGTAACACCGATGGATTTAAGAGAATCTGATTCAACATGCGCATAGAAGAGGCATAGTAATAACCATCGCAAATACGTTCGTCGAGCACAAATTTAAGCTGAATACTTTTTTGTTCTTCGATATTTCCTTCTTTGTCAATAATATTTTTGCGCGATTTGCGTCCCATAGCCGTAAACATACTACACGTACCAAATTCGTACAAGTGATGATAGATAGATTCTACACCAATAGAACCGATATTGGTCAAGAAAATACTACAATGCCACGGACTCACTTTATTGATGAATTTTGGCATCCAGCCCACTTTATCCAAGTTCAACAAACAAAAAACTACGGTACGCATAAGCCACGGCGGCAAAAATCCCATAATCTTTGACACGGCATCAGAGCCATTTTGCTGACCTTGTTTTTGGTTGGCATTCAGTTCGTCACGGGTAATACGCACCACATCCTGCAACGTAGCATCGGGCATAAAATAAGGTTTAATCAAGGTTTCTTCACCGTCGGCCGTCAACGAACGTTTCACGGCAATAGAGATATTTATGTGATTGCGCGCATAAATTTTATTCCACATCACAAAACGATTTAAACGAGGACGCTGCGAAATCAAACGGGTCAAAGCCGCCATAATGACGTGCATAATAGACAAACCGGGAATATCTTCTTTGTGTTCTTTAATAAATTCTTCGATATGATCGATGGGCAGACACTCTTCAAAGAAATTTTGTGCATCCATACGTGTGCGCAAAAAGTAAGGAATAACAGCAAAAACTGGGTCTACTTTTTTGACACGCCAGCCATCATACCTATCATTAATGCCTTTTCGCCAATACTTCAGTGTGTGTTCTTTTGTCATGGTAGTTTATTGAATTTTAATTGTCTAAAGATACAGGTTTCTTTTTTGATACACAAACGTTTAAATTTTCGTTCCGCAAAAGATGAAATGCTAATAAAAATAGTAACTTTGCATCAAATCATCTATTTAATATAACAACGCATGACAATTGGAATTATCGTGGCCATGAGTTCTGAACAGGAATTAGTGAGTCATCTCTTAGCAAATAAAACGGTCACAAAAACAGCTAACCATACGTTTACCGAAGGAACCATTGGGGCACATCGCATCATTCTTTTACAAAGTGGTATTGGAAAAGTGTGTGCGGCGGTTGGAGCCGTAGAGCTGATTCACAACTATCAACCTGATTGTATTATCAACTCGGGCGTGGCGGGCAGTTTGGATAAAAAAGTGGGCGTGATGGATGTAGTGGTGGGCGCACGCACCGTATATCACGACGTGGACTGCTTTACCGATAATCCACACGGACAAATTCAAGGTTTACCACTCTATTTCGAAGCCGACCCAAAATTACTCAAAGCGGCAACCCAACTAGCTGTACCACAAAAAGTGCACATCGGACTCACGTGTAGCGGCGATCAATTTATTTCAAATTACGAAACATTACAAACAATCAAAAACTATTTTCCGCAAGGGTTAGCCGTCGATATGGAAAGTTGCGCCATTGCACACGTTTGCTACATGTACCAAGTGCCATTTTTGAGCCTGCGCATCATTAGCGATACGCCAGGCATTACCGATCACGAAACACAATATTTTGATTTTTGGAAAGAAGCTCCCAAAACATCGCTCGTAGTTATTGAACAAATGCTGACCAACTTAAATTAAACAACGTATGACACCAGATTATATCCACGCTTGTGTGCAAGGACATCGCGATTTCTTTGCGACCCAAAACACAAAATCCGTTGCTTTTCGTAAAGAACAATTGTTACGATTGCGCACGGCTATTCTAAAATACGAAAAACCGCTTTACGAAGCACTGCAAGCCGATTTACACAAATCGGAAGAAGAGGCTTTTTTGACCGAAATTAGCATTGTATTACAAGAAATTAAACATCACTTGCGCCACATCGACCGCTGGGCTAAACCACAACGTGTAGGTTCCACCTTGGCGATATTACCGTCAGAAAGTTATATCATCACCGAGCCATTGGGCGTGGCACTGATTATGGCACCGTGGAATTATCCGTTCAATCTACTGATTTGTCCCCTCGTAGGTGCCATTTCTTCGGGCTGTTGTGCCGTGCTCAAACCATCGCCTTACACGCCACATACCGCGGCTGTGATGGAACAAATGATTTCGGAAACATTCCCACAAAATTATATTTCGGTGGTACAAGGCGACCGCCACGTGAACACGTTATTACTCGCCGAGCGTTACGATATTATTTTTTTCACAGGCAGTCCTTCGTTAGGAAAATTGGTAATGGAAGCTGCCGCTAAAAACCTCACACCTTGCGTACTCGAATTAGGCGGAAAAAGCCCATGTATTGTCGACAAAGAAGCCAATATAAAAATTGCTGCACGCCGTATCATGTGGGGAAAAACCATCAATGCTGGGCAAACGTGCATCGCTCCCGATTACCTATTTGTGCATGAAAGCGTAAAAGCGGAGTTGTTTGTCGAAATGAAACAAGCCATTCGCGATTTCTTTGGCGAAAATCCAGAAACAAGTCCGTTTTTTCCACGCATTGTGAACGATAAAGCGATGGAACGGCTATTGCCACTTCTACAGCAAGGCGACATTGTGTTTGGCGGCGAAAACAATCGCGCCGAACGCTACATAGCACCAACGGTGATTGATAACGTGCAACCCGATTTTGCCATTATGCAAGAGGAAATTTTTGGCCCCATTTTGCCTGTGCTGACGTTTAACGATATAAACACAGTTATCAATTACGTGAACACGCACGAAAAACCGTTGGCCTTTTACTATTTTGGCAACCACACAAAAGCCAAAGCCGTGTTAGCTCAAACCACCTCTGGCGGCGCGTGTGTAAACGATGTGCTGATGCATATAGCCAATCCAAAACTACCTTTTGGTGGCGTTGGTAATAGCGGCATGGGACAATATCATCATCACGAAAGTTTTATCGCATTTAGTAATCGCCGAGCAGTAGTTCATTCGTTTAATTGGTTCGATCTCAAAGTCAAATACGTACCGTTTAAAGGACTCAAACCATTGAAACGCTTTTTAAAATAGTTGAAACGATTAACTGATTATTAACCTAAAAACACCAAATTTATGATGAAAATTATCGCCTTTGGCGCTTCGTACAGCAAACAATCTATCAACAAACAGTTTGCCGAATTTGCGGCTAGTCAATTTAATGATGCCACCATAGAAGTATTAGATTTGAATCAGTACCTATTACCGCTCTTCACAGTGGATATAGAAGCTGAATTGGGTTCGCCTGCGCCAGTAAAAGCATTTTTGGAAAAAATAGACGAAGCCGATTTACTCATCATCTCGATGGCAGAACATAACGGAAGTTATACGGTGGCTTTCAAAAATTTGTTTGATTGGACATCACGCTTGAAGATGAAATTATTTGAACACAAAAACATCCTATTACTAGCAACTTCGCCTGGCCCAAGAGGCGCCATCAGTGTGTTAGAAGCAGCGAAAAATCGGTTCCCAATACATGGCGGTCATATCGTCGCATCATTTTCATTACCCAATTTTGAGAGTAATTTTGACCGCCAAAGAGGAATTATAAACACGGCGTTAAAACAGGAATTTGATGCCATGATTGAATTAGCCAAAACCAAATTGCAATAACTATGGAAGGCGACTATCTGAATCAATTGTTTCGTATTTCGCATCTCAACGTGGACGATGCGCTGCGCATTCATGCGTCACCGCACGAACCTCATCAACATGATTATGAAACCCTGATTATAGGAATTCAAGGGCAACTGGAACATTTTGTCGATTTCAAAACCACCATTATAGAAGCACCTTTAATCAGCTTTATTGCCAAAGGCAAAGTGCACAGCATCAATACACAATTGGTGAATGGGCAATTTGATGTGTGGGTGTTACGGTTTAAAAGCGAATTCATTGCCGAAACGGTTTTTCAACTCTATGCTAGTTACCACAACAATGCCAATCACCTATTGCATAAAGATACTTGCTTCGATAGATTATCTCACGTTTGTGAACTCATGAATCACGAAATGGCTGTTCCTTCACCCGATTTATCCGTAGTGCGGCATTTGTTAAGTGCACTCATCATTATGATTGAGTCGGAACGCAAAAAACATAGTCCCAGCGACCAAAGCACAGCCATCAATCAGAACGAAACATTTATCAACTTCTTAAAAATAGTAGAAGCTAATTTTCGCCGACCTGTGGGCGTTGAATTTTATGCCGAAAAACTGTTTATGTCGGCCAGAAATCTCAATTTGATTTGTCAACGCATTATGGATCAGAGCGTCACAGAGTTGATAGAAACACGCAAACTGACCGAGGCCAAAAACCTACTAGCCAGCACCAATAAGTCGATATCCGAAATCGGTTTTGAACTCGGATTCAACGAAAAAGCCTATTTTTCGAATGTTTTCAAAAAGAAAACAGGACAAACACCGACCGAATTCCGTCAAGAAATACGTCAACTGATTTCCTAATATTACAACGCTTCTTCTGAAAAGTATTACCATTTGACCTTCAAGCCATTGTACCTTTGTATCATCAATTATAAACAGTACAATTATGGCAAATCAACTTATTCATAAAGCCGCAACTCGTGGACACGCAGACCACGGCTGGCTACGAACCAATCACACATTTAGTTTCGCCGATTACTACAACCCAGAGCGTATTCACTTTGGTGCATTACGCGTGCTCAACGATGATTATATCGCTGGAGGCATGGGTTTTGGGACACATCCGCACGACAATATGGAAATTATTACCATTCCACTTGAAGGTGATTTAGAACACAAAGACAGTATGGGCAATGGAACCGTGATTAAACATGGCGACGTACAAGTAATGAGCGCAGGAACGGGTATTACGCACAGCGAATATAACCACAATAAAACAAAACCGGTGCAATTATTGCAGATTTGGGTATTCCCCAATAAACGCAACGTAACTCCGCGCTACGATCAAATAACACTAGATGTAAACCAACGGCACAACAAATTACAACAAATTCTATCGCCCAATAGCGATGATGAAGGCGTTTGGATACATCAGGACGCGTGGTTTCATATTGGTAGATTTGACCAGAACTTTGAAACAACCTACACCTGGAAAAAACGAGGAAACGGCGTGTATGTATTTGTTATCAAAGGTGATATTACAGTAAATGGCACCGCTCTCAACGAACGAGATGGCAGTGGTATTTGGAATACCGATACCATGACCATACAAGCCAACTCGGCCAATGCCGAATTATTAATTATGGAAGTTCCTATGCATTAACAAAAACAATTACAACAATGAAAACAATTATTAAAACCATTTTCAATTCGGGTTCAAACCAAACTCAATTATCAGTTGCATTATTAATCATGCGTTTAGCCATCGGCTCATTTATGTTGACTCACGGCGTGGGTAAACTCATGATGCTCTTAGCCGAAGGTCCTGTACAATTTGCCGATCCTATTGGCATCGGTATGACTTTATCGTTAGTCATGGCTGTTTTTGCCGAATTTACCTGTTCAATTCTTATTATTTTAGGTTTTGGCACACGCTTAGCGACTCTTCCACTACTCTTTACCATGTTTGTAGCAGTGGCAGTAGTACATGCTGCCGATCCATTTGCGGTAAAAGAATTAGCGGCTTTATACGGCGTAGTTTATCTTATACTCTCTATTACAGGAGCAGGAAAATATTCACTCGATTACTTAATTGGGAGGAAATTACATGCCAGCCACTCATAAAATGCCACTACTCTTTCTTGGGCACGGAAATCCGATGAATGCCATTAGTGAGAATGAATTTATCGCAGGTTTTCGAGAAATTGCCAAAACCATTCCAAAACCCAAAGCCATTGTATGTATATCGGCTCATTGGGAAACGGATGGGACATTTGCAACGGCTATGGAACATCCACCGACTATTCACGATTTTGGCGGATTTCCTAAAGCATTATTCGATGTTCAATATCCAGCTTCAGGAAATCCAACATTAGCCGAAAAAATTCGGGCATTGAGTAAAAACCAAATTCAACTTGATTTTACATGGGGCTTAGACCATGGCACGTGGAGTGTGGTGAAACACTTATATCCTGAAGCTGACGTGCCGATAGTACAAATAAGTCTTGATTACAAGAAATCATCGCAACAACATTATGAAACTATCCAAGCCTTGGCACCGTTACGCTACGAAGGTATTTTAATTGTTGGAAGTGGGAATTTGGTTCATAATCTACAACGTTTAGCGTGGGATAAACTAAATCAAGATGCGTATGCTTACGATTGGGCAGAAGAAAGCAATGAGCAGATAAAAGAGGAAATTCGTGTACAAAACCACCAACAGCTCATGAATCACCCAACAGAAGAGAACCATTTTAAGTTATCAATACCAACACCAGAGCATTATTTGCCTTTGTTATACCTGTTGGGATTACAAGAAAAAAACGAACTAGTTCACTTTTTCAATGACAAAATCATTGGTGGCTCATTAAGCATGACATCATTAAAAATAGGTAAATAAGTGTAACTATATAAAAAATAGTTATATTTGCAGAAGACTTCTTCTGTAATTAGTCTCCTAAAAATACTATAAATCATTTATTATCAACCTAAAAAAAACGAATGCCATGAGTGTAATTAAAGAGTTTAAAGAATTTGCCATGCGTGGCAATGTGATTGATTTAGCGGTCGGTGTTGTTATCGGTGGCGCATTTGGTAAAATTGTGGCTTCCTTGGTAGCAGACGTCATTATGCCTCCTATTGGATTGTTAATCGGCGGAGTCAATTTTACCGATTTAAAATGGGAAATGAAAGCCAAAGAAGTAGTGGATGGTGTAGAGCAAGCAGCCGTCACACTTAATTATGGCAATTTCTTACAAGTAACGTTCGATTTTTTGATTGTTGCGTTTGCTATTTTTCTATTCGTCAAAGGTATAAACACACTAAACAAAAAGAAAGCAGAAGCACCTGTAACACCAGCAGCTCCTCCTGCACCAAGTAAAGAAGAGTTATTGCTCACCGAAATTCGTGATTTATTAAAGAAGAAATAAGTTAAACTACACGTACAATTACAGAAAAAATCCTCGTCACACAGCGGGGATTTTTTTCGTTTTAAGCAAAAGAACGATTATTTGTGCATTACACCTTTTTTTCGTAATTTTGCGAGCTTATAATTGCACACGCAGAAAAATTAAGTACAACAACACTTTAAGTGCTTTTTACAATGAAAAAATTCACAGAATACGCCCATTTCGATTTGTCGGACATCAACAAAACCATGTTGAAACAATGGAACGAAAAAGATCTGTTTCACAAAAGTATTTCTACACGCGAAGGTGCTCCTGCATTCGTTTTTTTTGAAGGTCCTCCAAGTGCCAACGGCATGCCTGGTATTCACCACGTGATGGCGCGTACTATTAAAGATACGTTCTGTCGCTACAAAACCATGCAAGGCTTTCAGGTAAAACGTAAAGCGGGTTGGGACACACACGGATTACCAGTGGAACTTGGCGTAGAAAAAGCATTAGGAATTACCAAAGAAGATATTGGTAAAAAAATCACGGTCGACGAGTACAATAATGCATGTCGTGCCGATGTCATGAAATATACCAAAGAATGGGAAGACTTAACCACTCAAATGGGTTATTGGGTGGACATGGAAAATCCCTACATTACGTACGACAATAAATACATCGAAACGTTGTGGTATTTACTCAAACAGTTATACAACAAAAACTTATTATACAAAGGTTACACTATTCAACCTTACTCGCCAGCGGCGGGCACAGGTCTTTCTACGCACGAACTCAACCAACCAGGCTGCTATCGCGATGTAAAAGACACCACCTGTACCGCACAATTTAAAATAAAAGATGCTAAGTTTGGCAACAACGCTTACTTCCTAGCATGGACCACCACGCCTTGGACGTTGCCTTCGAACACCGCCTTGTGCGTAGGGCCAAAAATCACCTACAATATCGTAAAAGCAGACAATCCTTACACAGGAACACCTTGCACTTATATTTTAGCAAAAGATTTGGTGGCTAGCTATTTTGGCGAAAAGAAAATTGCCACCTTCAAAATCATCGGTGAATGTTCTGGTAACGATTTAGTCGGTTTAGAATACGAACAACTCATTCCGTGGGTAAATCCTGGCAACGGCGCGTTCCGCGTAATTGCTGGCGATTTTGTGACCACCGAAGATGGTACTGGTATTGTGCACATTGCGCCTACATTTGGTGCCGATGATGCTTTTGTGGCAAAAAAAGCAGGCGTTCCAGGATTAATCATGCTAACTAAAAAAGGCGAAACCCGCCCTATGGTGGACATGACTGGAAAATTCTTCTTGTTAGAAGATTTAGATGAAGCCTTTGTGCAAGCATCGGTTGATACTGAAAAATACCAAGAATTTGCTGGACGATTTGTGAAAAATGCCTACGACCCAACACTCACAGATCAAGATGAAACTCTTGATGTTGCCATCTGCATGATGCTAAAACAGCAAGGATTGGCATTTAAAATCGAAAAACATACGCACAATTATCCACACTGCTGGCGTACCGACAAACCTGTATTATATTATCCGCTAGACAGTTGGTTTATCAAAACCACCGCTTGTCGCGAAGAGATGATGGAGCTCAACCAAACCATTAACTGGAAACCAGAATCGACAGGCACAGGACGTTTTGGAAAATGGCTCGAAAACTTGAACGACTGGAACCTCAGCCGAAGCCGTTATTGGGGAACACCACTCCCAATTTGGCGCACCGAAGATAGTTCAGAAGAAATTTGCATTGGCTCTATCGAAGAGTTGATAGCAGAAATCGAAAAATCAATTGCCGCTGGATTCATGACCGAAAATCCGTATAAAAACTTTGAAGTGGGCAACTACTCCAAAGAAAATTACGACCCTAAAAATATCGATTTGCACCGTCCTTACGTGGATGATATTATGTTAGTTTCGGCTACAGGTAAACCAATGAAGCGTGAACTTGATTTGATTGATGTCTGGTTCGATTCAGGTGCTATGCCTTATGCACAATTACACTATCCTTTTGAAAACAAAGACGCCATTCGTACTGCAGACTTTATTTCTGAAGGCGTGGACCAAACACGTGGTTGGTTCTTTACCTTACACGCCATACACACCATGATAGAAAACCAAGTGGCGTTCAAAAATGTTATTTCTAACGGCTTAGTGTTAGATAAAAATGGCAATAAAATGTCGAAACGTTTGGGTAATGCAGTCGATCCATTTTCAACTATTGAACAATACGGTTCCGATCCACTACGTTGGTATATGATGACTAACGCCTCACCTTGGGATAATTTAAAATTCGACATTGAGGGCGTTGAAGAAGTGCGTCGTAAATTTTTTGGAACACTTTATAATACCTACTCATTCTTTGCACTTTACGCCAATATCGACAAATTTGAGTATTCTGAAACCGATATCCCGTTAACAGAACGTCCAGAAATTGACCGCTGGATTTTGTCACTACTCAACACTTTAATAAAAGAAGTTACAGAACATTATGAAAACTACGAACCTACACGTGCAGGGCGTGCTATTAGCGACTTCGTTGGCGAAAACTTGAGTAACTGGTATGTGCGTCTCAATCGTAAACGTTTCTGGGGTGGAACTATGGACGCTGATAAACTGTCGGCTTACCAAACGCTTTACACCTGCTTGGAAACTGTTTCGAAACTCATGGCGCCGATTGCTCCCTTCTTCGCTGACCAACTCTTCTTAGATTTGAATGCAGTAACAGGTAAAGACAAATCAGAATCGGTGCATATTGCCAAGTTTCCAACATACGATATAACAGCTATTGACATGCATTTAGAAGCCTGCATGCAGTTGGCACAACAAGCCACGTCCATGATTTTGGCACTCCGTAAAAAAGCAAATAAAAAAGTGCGTCAGCCACTTCAAAAAGCCATTATCCCTGCATCCGACAAAAAAACATTGGAGGAACTGTTGTATATGGCTGAATTGATAAAAGCGGAAGTCAATCTGAAAGAATTAGAAGTTGTTTCGACCGAAACTTCTACGGTAAAATTAATCAAGCGCATCAAACCAAATTTCAAAACATTAGGTAAAAAATACGGCAAGCAAATGAAAGAAATTGCCGCCACACTTGATGAATTTACGCAAGAACAAATTCAAACCGTAGAAACAAAAGGCGACATAACACTACCTTTACCAAGTGGCGAAGTAACTATTGAACTCGATGATGTTGAAATTGCTACCGAAGATATGCCTGGCTGGTTGGTTGCCAACGAAGGAACACTAACTATTGCGCTTGACATCACTGTAACCGAAGAGTTACGTCAAGAAGGTATTGCACGCGAATTGATAAATCGTATCCAAAATTTACGTAAATCAAACGGATACGAAATCACGGATAAAATTGCTATTCGAATCGAAAAACATGATGAAATAAACGCTGCCATAGAGACATTTAATGCGTATATCTCATCGCAAGTTTTGGCTACTTCTTTAGTTTTAGTTGAGCAACTCGCAGAAGCTACCGAACTTGACTTTGAGGATTTTGTAGTTAAAATAGTAATCAGCAAATCTAAATAAATTTCATTATAAATAAAAATGCGAGGATAGGCATATCTTCGCATTTTTTGTATATAAACCGATAACTTGCTGATACTTTGAAAATATATTATTTTTCCGTACCTTTGTATACTTTGTGTGACGTTTTATTTAAACCAATGTACTAACCTATGGAACATACGTTCGACAACATTCGCCCTTATAATCCTGACGAGTTACACGATGCTTTTTCACGCCTCATAAAGGAACCTACATTTGTAAAGTTTATCAACTATTTTTTACCGCATATACCTGTGGAACAAGTGTCTGCTCAATTATTGAGTCTCCCCAATGCCACAGCATTCCAAAAAATATTTATAGAACCCATACTTAATAACATCGAAGCTAAACATTCCAAAGGAATTACAGCATCAGGTACGGACTTTATACAATCACCAGCACTCTTCGTTTCTAACCACCGTGATATTGTGATGGATTCAGCCCTACTGAATCTCGTTTTATTCCGTTCAGGATTCGACTCTGTTGAAATTGGCATTGGTGACAATTTACTCATAGCGCCTTGGATTCGTACATTTGTACGCATTAACAAAAGTTTTATAGTACAACGCTCCTTACCAGTAAGCGAAATGCCCAAAGCATTTTTGGAATTATCTGGCTATATCCGCCACGCCATTACTAAAAAACAAACTAGTGTGTGGATTGCACAACGCGAAGGACGCGCTAAAGATTCGGACGATCACACTCAAGAAAGTATCTTAAAAATGTTTGCGTTAAGTGGTAAAAGTTCCTTTATCAACAATCTTAAAGAGCTAAATATTTCTCCCGTAACTATTTCATACGAATATGATCCGTGTGATTATCTTAAAGCAAAAGAATTTCAACAAAAACGTGACGATGAAAATTTTAAAAAATCGCCACAAGATGACTTGCTAAACATGCAGACAGGAATCATGGGCAACAAAGGACATGTTCACTTTGCATTCACGCCATCCATCAATCCTGAATTAGACAAAATAGCCGCTTCTACTGATAATCGTAAGAAACAAGTAGCTGCAGTGGTTACGCTTATTGACAAACGTATTCATAGCAATTACACCATTTATCCCATAAACAAAGTTGCTTATGATAAGTTGCTTAACACCACACGTTTTACAGCCGAAGTTTCGGAAGAAGAACGCCATGAAGTAACCACTTATTTAGAACAACAACTCAATAAAATAGACTTACCAAACAAAGACATAGACTTTTTACGTCACAAACTGCTTGAAATGTATGCTAATCCACTGATTAACTATTTAGCAGCAACAAACAACAGTTTACCGATTAAATAATTTTATTTATAAATTTTCAAAAACTTATTTTATGTTAAAAAAACATCCTAAAGCTCTTATCCCAGTGGCACTAGCCAACATGGGAGAACGTTTTGGTTTTTACACCATGATGGCTATTTTGACACTTTTTTTGATGTCAAAATTTAATATTTCTGGTACTGAAGCCGGTTCGTTGTATTCCATTTTTTATGGTGCTATCTATATTTTAGCACTTGTTGGTGGTATCATTGCTGACCGACTTCGCAATTACAAAGGAACTATTATAGCAGGTTTAATTGTAATGTCGCTGGGTTATTTCTTATTATCAATGCCTTCGCTAATTACTACTAAATACATTGCTTTAGCAGCATTGTTAGTTATTGCCTTTGGTAATGGATTATTCAAGGGGAATTTACAGGCACTTGTGGGTCAAATGTACGATAATGATGAATATCGCGACAAACGTGATTCCGGTTTCCAAATTTTCTACATGTTCATTAACGTAGGAGCAATGTTTGCTCCATTCTTGGCAACATGGGTACGCAATACATTTGTAAAAATGCAAGGCTACGCTTACAATGCTGATTTGCCAGGACTTTGTCACCAATATCTAGACGGTAAAATGAGTGACGAAGTAATCAATGGACGCTTTACCGAATTAGCAACTACCGTGTCAAATGGTGTAACTCCAACAGATTTTACAGTTTTTGCAAACGGTTACTTAGATGCATTTAATACGGGCTTTCACTATGCGTTTTTAACAGCTGTAGTAGCTATGGCTATTTCGTTAGTTATTTTCCTTGCTACAAAACGTCACTTACCAACACCTAAAGCAAAACATGTAACCGCCACTAATATTTCGGCTGAAGAAATTAAGGAAAATGCCAAAGAGATAAAACAACGTATTTACGCACTTTTAGCTGTATTTGGAATCGTTATTTTCTTTTGGTTCTCATTCCACCAAAATGGATTAACGCTTACCATGTTCGCCAAAGATTACACGCAACTAGGTGGAATTTTTAGTTCTGCTGAAATTTTCCAGTCTATCAATCCTTTCTTGGTAGTATTCCTTACACCGCTAATCATTGCGATTTTTGGACGCCTTGCTAAAAAGGGTAAAGAGCCTTCAACACCAAAGAAAATTGCTATTGGTATGGGTATAGCAGCTTCCGCATTTGTACTTATGGCTATAGGTTCAATTGGTTTACCTTTACTAAAAGATGTAACGGCTCAAGGTGGGTTACCTGATGCTGCCAGAGTAACGCCTTGGTTACTTTTTGCTACTTACTTTATACTCACGGTAGCTGAATTATTTATCTCACCACTCGGGTTATCATTTGTATCAAAAGTAGCGCCTCCGCACATGCAAGGACTCATGCAAGGTGGTTGGTTAACAGCCACTGCTATTGGCAATTTCTCACTTTTCTTGGGAGCTATGATGTATGAAAACATCTCGATTTCTTTAACTTGGAGTGTTTTTGTAGTAGTCTGTCTCATCTCGATGCTTGTTATGCTAAGTATGGTAAAATGGCTCGAAAAAGTGGCTAAATAACGCTAATTTATACAGAACAAAAGCCTTCTGAAAAATTTTCAGAAGGCTTTGTTTTTTTAACTACCTTTGCAGTCTGTATATTTTATTACTACAATTTATTTATGTGGGTTTTATTTGCTTTTATATCAGCGGCACTACTTGGCGTTTACGATATTTTTAAAAAGATTTCACTCGATAAAAATGCGGTTATTCCTGTACTATTCTTAAATGTCGTTTTTTGCTGCCTTATCTTTTTACCGTTATTAATTATCTCGTTCGTAGCCCCAGAATGGATTGCAAACACTATGTTTGAAATGCCACCCATTTCAAGCTCACAACACGCATTATTAATACTCAAAGCTGCTATTGTACTCTCATCATGGATAAGTGCTTATTTCGCACTCAAACATCTACCCATCACCATTGCTTCACCCATTAAAGCCACACAGCCTATTTTAACACTTTTAGGAGCGTTAATAATCTTTGGTGAACGACTAAACCTCTATCAGTGGTTAGGCGTTCTAGTGGCAATTATATCGTTTTTTCTATTGTCACAATCAGGCAAAAAAGAAGGCATAAACTTTGCGCATAATAAATGGATTTTCTTGATGATAATTTCTATTATTATGGGAACCGTAAGTGGTTTGTACGACAAATTTATCATGACGAAAATTGATAGAATGAACGTGCAAGTGTGGTACAATTATTATCAATTAGCGATTATGGCTATTATACTGCTCTTTGCATGGTTTCCACAACGAAAAAAAACGACACCTTTTCATTGGAACAGTGCTATTCCGTGGATTGCAATATTTTTAGTCGCTGCCGATTTTTTCTACTATTTTGCATTGAGCTACGGTTCTGCAATGATTTCCATTGTATCATTAGTAAGACGTAGCAGTGTTGTTGTCTCATTTAGCTTGGGAGCACTCTACTTTAAAGAGCGCAACTTAAAATCTAAAGCCATCGATCTATTTTTAGTTTTAGTTGGTATGCTGTTAATTTTCATTGGAAGCAGATAGATAAAAAAAAGGCTGAAGTAAATCAGCCTCTTTTATTTTCATTATGATATTGAATCTTTTCTATTATTCAGCAGGTAACATAACTACCTCTATCACATTACCTTGTTGAACCAACTGCTTCAATGTTTCTTGAACAGTTACAACAGTAACAGCTTCAACTGCGGTTTTATAGTCATTGTAATAATCAATACCATCTGTATAATAATTGTACAACACGGTATTATTCCACCAATCATTTTGCTCCAAATTCTGCGCAAACTTTTTCAGCATAATCTCTTTTACTTTTTGTAAATCATCGGCACGAGGTCCTTTTTCTACAATCGTTTGCACTTCTTGGTGAATTATGCCCATAAGTTTCGCTTGTTTTTCTGGATCTGTATCAAATTGCATTAACAGAACAGCTGTTGGCACTGGTTTATTGCGTAAAATACCTCCTACACCAACACCATAGCTACCGCCCTCTTTTTCACGAATATTTTCCAAATAGCGAATGTCTAAAATGTCTCCAATAACAGACATATTCAAATCATTAGCCAGCGTGTAAGCCATGTCGCCTGTATATTGAATACGGTTGGAAGCTGTATGTATCTGCATAGTGCGATCAAAATAATTTTTTACTTCCCCCTTAGGTGCACGCACGCCGTGATCTACAAAATCCTCCGTTTTTTTCTTCGATTTTAACCCACCTAACCATTTAGCAATTAGTTTTTGTGTAGCCTTATCGTTAGGATCAATATTGCCTGTGAACATAAAAGTAAAATCGGCTGGAATCGCAAAACGTTCTTTGTAGATAGCCAACGCTCTTGCTTGATCTACTTTTTCCAAGGTCGCTAAATCAAACAATACTGTACGTGGATGGTGATTAGATGCAGTCATCTGAATACTATCACTAAAAGCTGCTTTCGGATTAGTTTCTCTGTTCATCAAATAAGTTGTGTACATATTTTTCAACGCTTGGAACGACTTATCATCTTGACGTGGCGCTTTAAAATACAAATAGGTCAACTTCAACATGGTTTCAAAATCTTTCACCGACGAATTTCCTGAAAAACCTTCGCTATATCCGCTGATTTCAGGTGAAACTGATACATTTTTACCCGACAAGTATTTTTCTAATTCGATTGCCGTGAAATCCCCAATACCATTTGCATTCACAATATCAGCTGCCATCATTGCTGATGGTAAATCGGCAATATTTTGAACTTTTGACAAACCACCTTTGCTCGTTGCTGTCATCAAAATTTCATCTTGTTTAAATGTGGTTGGTTTGATAACCACTTTCACACCATTTTTCAAAATCCACTCGGTAGTTCCTAGAGCCTCATTAGTTTTTATTGATTTAATTTTACTACATTTTGGCTCTTTTTTCACTAAAGGTTTATCCAAAGTTTCCTCTTTAGGAGCTTCTAATTCTGTTGCTTTTACTGTTTCAACAATAGACAAAGCCTCCTCTTTTGATGGTATTTCTACGGTCTCTTTTTCTGGTCCCATAAAACTGATAATTAAATTATCGTCGGTGACATAACTTTGTGCTAATTCATTTACCATCGCTACATTGATTTGGGGAAACATTAATTTTACCATATCATATTCCCACTCAATACCTGGAATTGGAGTTTTATCTAAATAATGGCGAATATATTCCCGCGTAAAAGCGATATTTTCGCGATTATTACGCTCATTATAAGCTTTTTCATATTGTTTCAATAAATCAGCTTTGGCACGTTCCAATTCAGCATTAGTAAATCCAAAACGTTTCACTTTTTCTGCTTCGGTAAGCAAATCCTTCAACGCTTGTTTTTCATGCCCTTCCTTAGGAATAACTATAAGTTGGAAACCATCTTTTGATTTCACTATTTCGCCATAATAACCGTAAGCTCCAACAAATGATGCATCTGGATCTTGAGTAATTTCCGAAAAACGATAATTTAACATGGTAGAAATTAAATTATTGAACAGATCTAGTGTATAAGCATACATCGTTACTTCAGCTTCTTCTGGCAAGACGTCATGTTTATATTCCAACTCAATACGTGTTTGCTGCGCTTCAGCGTCAGTCACAATAGACACAATAGGCTCCACATTATTTTCAATAGGGTAAATAGGACGTTCACCACGATTAGTACGCGCTGGAACATCAGCCCACAACGCTTTAATCTTTGCTTCAATGGAATCTACATCAATATCGCCCACCACTACGATGGATTGTAAATCAGGACCATACCATTTTTTATAATAATCACGTAGTGCTTGATAAGAAAAATTGTTAATTACAGCAGTATCACCAATCACGTCGCGTTTGGCGTATTGCGAACCTGCATATTTTTTTTTGCTCGACTCTTTCCACATACGACGATTAGCATTAGCACCCGTGCGCCACTCTTCACGAATAACGCCACGTTCATTATCAATCTCATCGCCTTCCAACAACAAACCTGTAGACCAATCGCGCATTACAAGTAAAGCACTATCGATAATACCAGAACGAACAGTTGGTACGTTTGATAAACGATAAACAGTTTCATCTAACGACGTATAAGCATTGATATCGCCACCAAAATTAACACCAACAGATTCAAAATAATGGATAATACCTTTGTCCGGAAAATGTTCCGTCCCATTAAAAGCCATGTGTTCCAAAAAGTGCGCTAAACCATTTTGATGATCTTCTTCTAAAATAGCTCCCACAGCCTGAGCTATGTGAAATTCGGCACGTTGTTTTGGCTTTTCGTTGTGACGAATATAATAGGTCAATCCATTACTCAATACACCTACACGTACATTCGAATCGATTGGCAAAAGCGGTGCCTCTTGTGCCAAAAGTGTAGTGATACTTACCACACTTAAAAGAATAGTTGTAACAAATAATCGTTTCATATTTCTAAATTTTTGAAAGTTTCTAAAATCTATTTCATTCATAAAAGGAATACAAAGAAAACTATTATTTTTTGAATATCAAAATGTTTTTATCGAAAAACAATAAATTTAACATTTTAACACAAAAAATAATAACTTAAAGAACCGATGTGTTTTTTAGTCTAAAAGAATTTATTTTGCGTAAAGATAATTAAGCACTGTTGCCAAATGCTTTCCGCCACGCACTAAGCTTTCATCAAGCACGCTTTTAAATTCATAGATGTAGTTATAGGATTTGACGGTTTTGTCTGTTGATGCATAGATGCGTTCTGTAATTTGATACGTATCCCAAGCCCAATCCAAAATCATAGTTTTATCGAACAATAGTGGTTTTGTTGGTCGCGTACGGCGCAAATAATCAGCATATTCCGTATAGCTCAGATTTTGTGATTCGATCAGCGCATCATCCCACAAGGCATGTAAATTTGTCTCTTTTTTGAACCATCGTATTTTTACGCTATTCCCGCCGCGATTTTCAGGACGCCCCATGTGCATAGGACAATGTAAATCTTCTATCAAATGAATCAACAATTTTAATTTTGCCGTATCGTCAGGATTAGCTTTCAACTCATCAATAAGATAGCCTACACGATAAACTAACGCGCCACGTGTTTCCAACATAGCTAACGAATCAAATGGTTCGCGCGCAACTCCACCTTCTATATTAGTGTAGTGCCAACTGCTAAACTCTGCATATTTATCGTCACTTTTTACAAAATCGCCCCATGTTGATTCCATGGCTATAGTGGACGAGTTTAATAAGGCCGTGATTTTTTTGCTTGCTTTTTTGTGTAATTGATTTTGGGCTAATTCCCCAATAATACGATGCCCTGTTTGCCCCCAAGCAAACGCAACTAACGGCAAACAAATAGCAATTAAGAGAATAAAAACTTTTTTCATACCTTCCTTCCTTTAAAATTCTGCAACAATGGTTCGACTACCATCTGCATTGACCGTAATAAAAACCCGCACGCTTTCTGACGGTAATAACGAACCAATTTGATCAGGCCACTCCATAAAACAGATATGACCACTATAAAAATAATCCTCAACACCAAAATCGAGTGCTTCTTGAGGCGTCTTCAAACGATAAAAATCAAAATGATAAATGTGTTCACTAAGTGTAGTTTCATAGTCATTGACAATGGCAAATGTTGGCGAATTGACCACGTCAACCACACCAAGTTCATTACACAAAACCTTGATAAACGTTGTTTTCCCAGCTCCCATCTCGCCGTAAAAAGCAAACAGTTTATGTTTCCCCATGGCTGACACAAATTGCCGTGCCACTTCGCTTATTTGTTCTATAGATGATATATGAAACTCCATAAACTTGTCATGCGAACTGTTCGACAGCCGCAGCCGAAATTGGCGATGGCGACAAAATAATAAGACGCTCTACAACATTACGTAATTCACGAATATTACCTTTCCACTTGCGTTTTTGTAATGCTTTTATAGCTTCATTCTCGAATGATTTCAATGCAATACCTTGCTCTTCACAAATGAGTTCTGTAAAATATTCAACCAATAATGGAATATCTTCTGTACGTTCTTCAAGCGATACTACATGAATTGGAATTACATTGAGACGATGAAATAAGTCCTCGCGGAAATTGCCCACTTCAATCTCTTTGCGCAAATCTTTGTTGGTTGCAGCAATAACACGCACATTAATTTTAACCATTTTATCGCTACCTACAGGCGATATTACATTTTCTTGTAACGAACGTAAAACTTTTGCTTGTGCCGAGAGACTCATATCTCCAATTTCATCGAGAAAAATTGTACCTTCGTTGGCTTGTTCAAATTTTCCGATACGAGTTTTTATAGCTGAAGTAAACGCCCCTTTTTCGTGACCAAACAACTCGCTTTCTATCAATTCTGACGGAATAGCGGCACAGTTTACCTCCACAAATGGCGCATTTGCACGGTGACTTTGTTGGTAAATTTGACGTGCTACGACCTCTTTACCTGTTCCATTGTCACCAGTAATTAGGACGCGCGCATCAGTTGGAGCTACCATGTCTATCATTTGACGCAATTTACGCACTGCCAATGATTCACCAATCATAGCATATTTTTTATCCACTTTTTTCTTTAAAATTTTTGTTTCCGTGACCAATGTGGATTTATCCAAGGCGTTACGAATAACTACTAAGAGGCGATTCAAATCAATTGGTTTTTCGATAAAATCGTAAGCACCTTTCTTAAGACACTCCACGGCAGTTTCAATATTGCCATGTCCCGAAATCATTACAATAGGAGTTTCAACACCGTTTTCACGCATTTTTTGCAACACTTCAATGCCATCCATTTGAGGCATTTTTATATCCAAAAAAATAGCATCGAATGTGGTGTTTTTTGTCAGTTCAAGTGCCATCAAGCCATCTTCGGCTAACTCCACATCATATTTTTCAAACTCTAAAATATCCTTCAGTGTGTTACGGATACTACGTTCGTCGTCAACAATTAAAATTTTTGCCATAATTATTTTGTTTTCTTTTTATTCATGGAAGATTTAATCAACTCTTCAGGTTTTTGTTTTAATATAGGTAGTGCTTTGTAATCCCAATTTTCTTCAACCTCCCAAAAAGCACGTAGTGTAAATTTGAATGGAAAATAGTAAACATCTTCTGCCTGTTTTTTAGAGGTATAATCTCCTGTATCCCATTTATTATTCCCGTTTTCATCGACAAAAAGTCGTAAATAATAGTCGTCAGGATTCAAATATTCAAATGCAGTTTCTTTAGTCGCCTTTACGGTTCTAATCACTTTCTCATTTTTATCAAGCAACTCTAAAATCTCTCCACCCGACAGCTTATCCATCATAATAAACAAAGTTGCATAACTTTCGAGCGATTTTATTGTAAATGTTGCCTCATAAGCATTTGTATGCAAACCATCTAATGACACAAAAGCCGCCGAATCCACTGTTAATCGATACGTCTTTTCTGGTTGCCAACTGTACGATAGTGAATATTGCAAGCCTAATGAATCGTCTTGATACAATGTAGTTTCAACTTTTTTCCACAAAGAATCGACTTTTAGCTCTACCAAAACAGATTTGGAGTTTTCATACTTGGTTGGTTTGTCAAACGACAGTACAAATGGATTATACACATCAAAATTTGCCGATGAATTGGTCTTAATTGGTAGAAACTCTATTTTCTTTTTATCATCTTTCTCTTTTGAACGCGACGACCGACCAACTGCTGCTCTATCTGCGACATCGACTTTGCGACGTACAATCGAAATAAGCGTGTCGGTTTGTGGCGATAATTGATTTAATGAATCTGTTTTTAAATAGGTCAACGCATACGACAGTGTATCGATTTCAGAAATTAACGTGTCCGTAAACCAGTACGTTAACGTATCGCGCAGAGCGCTTTGTTGTAACAAGTAATTATTATCTAATTTAAAATTCAACGGTTCTAAAATTGGTAAAGTATCAAGTGGTGCATTAAAATAGAAGGACAGTTTATATGGTTCCAAACGTTCTGATTTTACCAAATATTGACGTACAAAATCGGGAGTAAAATAACGCAACAAAAGGTTGTTTGGTGTAAACCTTGTATGCTGATGTCTCACAATAGTATCGATGGTTACGCTATCTTTCCAAATCGTATCGAGATGCTCTTTAAACGTAATATCAGGCATAATCACCGAATCGAGAAATGCTATTGGCTCGATGGGTTGATCATACATATAGTTACTATTGAGATCGCCCAAAGCAAACAGTTTGTAAGTGCCTTTCTTTACGCCTTTAATCCAAAACTCTCCTTTGTCGTTGGTTTTAGAGACACGTTCAAAAGGCAATGTTTGAAAAGCCGAATCGTTCAAATTACTATGAATTCCCACTAACACACCGCCCTTTGGATTCAAATTGCGCGCATCAATCAGCGTGCCGCCAATCATGAGTGAATCAATATCATTACCGGTCGAAAATGTGAAGTAATAGTCAACCAATTTATTCTTTTCATTATTATCCACAATCGCATCGGAAAAATCGACAATGTACGTTGTATTTGCTTTCAAAGAATCAAGCAATTCTACAGAAACTTTACGCCCATAGGCTTTAACCACTGGCGATTTTAATTGAGGAGGAGATACTACAATTTTTTCATACGACTTCTCTAAAAGCACAATTTCATCGAAATAAATATCGATTGTCGGGTTTGTATGATTTGTAGCTCCGTTAGTCGGAGTACTTTTGATTGGAATTGGCGGCGCAATATCCTTAGGACCACCTTGAGGACCGCCTCCACGATTAGCACACCCCATAGCTAACAAGCACGCTAGTAGATAAAAAAAGCACGCCCGCCCTCCACCAAATATATTTAAAAGTCTTTTTATTCTACTCATAAAATAATTTGCAAAGCGTCATTCTCTTTATGTGTCATCTCCAATCGAGCTTCAGGTGTTTTATCATCTTGTCCGCACAAATGTAAAATCCCATGAATCATAATACGGAGTAATTCATTTTCAAAATCAACCTCAAACTCTTGTGCATTGGAATGCACTGTATCCAAACTAATAAAAATATCGCCATTCAGTGTTTTCCCTTCGCAATAATCAAACGTGATAATGTCTGTGAAATAGTCGTGCTGTAAATACGTTTGATTTACCTCTAATATTTTGGCATCATCACAAAAAACATAAGCGATTTCACCGACCTTTTTATCATATTTTTCTGCTACCGATTTTATCCATGCATTGATTTTTCGCTTCTCTAATTTCGGTACTTTCACGTTCTCGCTTGTGTAAACAATCATATAGAATCAATTAGTGGAAAAATAGATAACCAATTAAAATAGCTGCTGAAATTCCAGCAAAATCGGCAATTAAACCACAAGTGAGTGCATTACGTGTTTTAGTAATACCGACAGAACCAAAATAAAGGGCTAAAATATAAAATGTCGTATCGGTTGAACCTTGTATAGTACATGCCACTTTACTTACAAAAGCATCGGCACCGTAAGTACTCATAGTATCTAACATCATACCTCGAGCACCGCTACCACTCAACGGTTTCATCAAAGCGGCCGGTAAAGCTCCTACAAAATCGGTGTTCAGCCCTACGAAAGCAACCGCTTTTTCAACACCCCAAAGCATCCAATCCATAGCACCCGAAGCACGAAACATACCTATTGCTACTAAAATCGCAATCAAATAAGGAATAATCCCCACTGCCACTTTAAAGCCTTCCTTCGCACCTTGTACAAACGAATCGTACACATTTACCTTTTTTAGCAAACCCATAATTACGAAAGCAGACACAATACCTAGTAAAATGATGTTGGTTACAATAGATGAGTAAAACTGAATACTCTCTCTATCCATCGTAGAAAAAACAGCAATAAGACCGACAATAAATCCCGTGAGCAGGCTTAATGTCAAAATAATATTTTTTTGGAAAATGTTAATTTTTTGTGAAATGGCTACTGCCAAAAAACCAACTAACGACGAAAAAAATGTTGCTATAAGAATAGGTAAAAAGACATCACTTGGATTAACCGCACCAAATTGAGCACGATAAGTCATTACCGTAATAGGAATAATTGTAAGTCCTGACGTATTGAGTACCAAAAACATAATCATAGCGTTTGACGCCGTATCTTTTTTAGGATTGAGCTCTTGCAACTCGTTCATTGCTTTGAGTCCCAAGGGAGTTGCAGCATTATCAAGCCCTAACATATTAGCTGAAATGTTCATAAAAATAGTCCCCATGGCAGGATGATCTTTGGGAACTTCGGGGAAAATCTTACAAAAAAACGGAGCAACTAAACGTGACAAAAAATTGATTGCACCACCATTTTCACCAATTTTTAAAATGCCAAGCCACAATGATAAAACACCGGTAAGCCCAATAGAAATTTCAAAACCTGTTTTGGCAGAACTAAACATAGAGTCCATCACTGCTGTAAGTGTAGCCGAATCGCCAGACACAAACGTCTGAATCGTAGCCACCACTACAGCGATAAGTAAAAAGCCAATCCAAATATAATTCAGTACCACTGTTTTTTGCTTTATGATAAAATAACTAAATTTTAAACTATACTTTAACCAACAAAAGTACGTTTTTTTTATCAACTCACAAAAACTATATTGGTTAAGATATAACACGATAAAAAAAATAACTATCTTTGTAAGAAGTTAAACCACAAAACTATGGCTAAAAAAACACCTAATACACGTAAAAATGAGATTGCAACAGCAATCATAAACCTATTTGCTGAAGCCCCTAAAAAATTGTGGAACTACAAACAGTTGGCTCACGCTTTAGGTATACGCACCCAAGCACAAAAGCAGGTGGTTATTGAAGCTTTAAACTCGCTTTTAGAGCACGGACAACTGGAACAAGTTAGCCATGGCAAATTTCGTCTTAATCTCCGCCAAAGTTATGTTACAGGCATACTCGACCGCCAAAGTGTAGCTAAAAAAACATACCTCATACCTGATGATGGAGGAGAGCCTATTTTTATTGCTGAACGCAGTATGGGCTGTGCTTTGAACGGCGACAAAGTAAAAGTGTTACTCTATCCGCGCCGTAAAAACCGTGATGAAGAGGGCGAAGTTGTTGAAGTATTAGAACGTGCAAAAATGGAATTTGTCGGAATTCTCGAAGTAAAACCAAATTTTGCATTTCTCAACGTAGATCGCAAACAGCTGACATACGACATTTTTATCCCATACGACAAACTAAATGGTGGTAAAAATGGCCAAAAATGCATTGCTCGCATCACCGAATGGGAAGACAAGAATAAAAATCCAATTGGAGAAATTGTTGATGTCTTAGGCAATGTTGGCGATAACGACACCGAGATGCACGCTATTTTAGCTGAATTTGGTTTACCGTACAAATATCCTGAAGAAGTAGAAGAAGCTGCCAATAAAATTGATGCTGGAATTACGCCAGAAGAGATTCGTAAACGTATCGACATGCGCGATGTGTGTACATTTACCATTGACCCCAAAGATGCTAAGGACTTTGACGATGCCATTTCAATTCGTAAACTTGATACCGGCTTGTGGGAAGTTGGCGTTCACATTGCCGACGTCACACATTATGTTTCTGAAAACAGTATTATCGAGCAAGAAGCTGTCAACCGTGCTACGTCTATCTATTTGGTGGACAGAACCATACCTATGTTACCAGAGCGCTTAAGCAATAACATCTGTTCACTACGACCAAACGAGGATAAATTGACCTTTTCTGTGATTTTTCAGCTTGACGAATTTGCAGAATTAAAAAATTATCAAATTGCACGCACAGTTATTAAATCCAATCATCGCTTTACTTACGAAGAAGCACAAACCATTATTGAAACAGGCGAAGGTGAATACAAAGATGAGATGCTAAAGCTAAATGAATTTGCAAAAATGTTACGTGTAAAACGTTTTGCAAAAGGTGCGATTGCTTTTGAACGTATCGAAGTGCGATTTGAAATCGATGAAAAAGGTAAACCTATCAGTGTGTTTTTCAAGGAAGCAAAAGAGTCGAATAAATTGATAGAAGAGTTTATGTTATTAGCCAACAAAACTGTGGCCACACACATTGGTAAACCACAAAAACGTGGCGAAAAACCTAAAACTTTTGTGTATCGCATTCACGATGTACCAAATCCTGATAAATTAGCTGAATTTTCTACATTCATCAAACGGTTTGGATATAAACTCAAAACAACAGGAAAAAACACAGAAATATCTTCAGCAATCAATCATCTGTTAAACGAAGTTGATGGTAAAAAAGAGCAAAATCTCATCGAAACATTAGCCATTCGCTCTATGGCAAAAGCCATATATAGCACCGATAACTCCGGACATTATGGACTGGCATTCGATTATTACACCCATTTTACATCGCCCATTAGACGCTATCCCGATATGATGGTGCATCGCTTATTGACGCGCTATTTGACCGGCGGACGTAGCGTTGATGCTGCCGAATGGGAATTGCTTTGCAAACACAGTTCCGATATGGAACAATTGGCTGCTAACGCAGAACGTGCATCAATCAAATACAAACAAGTTGAGTATATGAGCGAACGACTCGGACAAATTTTTGATGGCGTAATTTCAGGCGTTACCGAATGGGGAATTTATGTAGAACTCAACGAAAACAAATGTGAAGGTATGATTCCAATCCGCAATCTCAGCGACGATTATTACACATTCGATGAAAAAAATTACTGCATCATTGGGCGTCACAAACACAAAAAATACCAATTGGGCGATTCTGTTACCGTAAAAATTGCACGCACCGATTTAGTCAAAAAACAATTAGATTTAGCATTAGTATAACTTTAAAATAAAACAGATATGAAACATAGCATTATTGAAGCAACTATTCTTGCTGTAGGTTTTATCATTTTAGGTTTTCTACTCAAAGCCAGCGTAGATAATTTGTCGAAAAGAGACCGTTACGTGAGCGTAAAAGGATTGTCTGAAATGGAATTTCCTGCAGATAAAGTCACTTGCCCGCTGGTTTTTAAAGAAATTGGTGATGATTTATTGACCATTCACACTAATATCAACACTAAAAATGCAACTATAGTGACATTTTTAAAATCCAAAGGTATCGACGAGAAAGATATTACCATTGCAGCACCAGAAATTATTGATTTACAAGCTGAACGCTATGGTGTGGAACGCCCTCCTTACCGTTACAATGTCACTTCGGTAATCACCATTACATCATCGGACGTACCAAAAATAAAAGCATTGATAACACAACAAAGTGAACTACTTAAAAAAGGCATCGCTATTATATCAGGTGATTATCGTTATCAAATTAACTATGAATTTACAAAACTGAACAACGTAAAACCACAAATGATAGAGGAAGCAACCAAGAATGCACGTGCTGCTGCCGAAAAATTTGCGTTAGATAGTGACAGCAAATTGGGCAAAATCAAAAAAGCCAATCAAGGACAGTTTAGCATTACCGACCGTGACAGCAACACACCTGACATCAAACGAGTACGTGTGGTCACCACGGTTGATTATTATTTAGAAGACTAAAATGACGATAGATATAGATGTAGAAGAACGCGCTGCACAGGCCGAAGCCTATTTTCGTTCAGGTTATAATTGTGCGCAAGCTATTTATATGACTTTTGCAGACTTATATGGGCTTGACCCTAAAATGGCCAGCATTATAAGTGCACCACTTGGCGGTGGAATGGGACGCTTGCGCGAAGTGTGCGGAGCTTGTAGCGGTATGTTTTTAGTAGCCGGATTACAATTCCCTGCCGATGAGCCATCAAAAAAAGGTGATAGTTACAAATTGGTACAAGAATTAGCTGAAGAATTTCAAGCTGAAAATGGTTCAATTATTTGTCGTGAACTATTGGGTTTAGATTATAAAAAAGATTGTCCTATTGCTGAAGCACGCACCGAAACTTATTATAAAAAACGTCCGTGTGCAAAAATTGTATATAAAGCAGCTATTATTGTTGGCAAAAAGATTCAAACCTTAAACAAATTAAACGAAAATTAAGTATCTTTGCGTTTGAAAAATTACGCTGTTTTGGTTTATGCGAATTTTAATCCAACGTGTTTCACACGCTTCTGTAACTGTTGACCACCAATTAGTGTCAGCTATTCGACAAGGGCTGTTGGTTTTTGTGGGTGTTGAAGATAATGATACACATGAAGATTGTGAGTGGTTGACGAGTAAATTGGTGAATCTCCGCATCTTTGATGATGACAATGGCGTAATGAACAAATCCTTAATTGATATTCAGGGCGCGCTGTTGATTGTGAGTCAATTTACACTACATGCCACAACAGCCAAAGGGAATCGTCCATCATACATACGTGCTGCTAAACCCGAGATTGCCATACCACTTTACGAAACATTTTGTGACATTGCCTCACAAAAACTTGGCAAACCTGTGCAAACTGGGATATTTGGTGCTGACATGAAGATAGAATTACTCAATGATGGACCTGTAACCATTTGGATAGACTCTAAACAGAAAGAATAAACTTATATTTAATTTATAGCTTTAAAAGATGAAGACATGGAAAAAATGAAAGAACTGTACGATCAGTACAACTGCAACTTAAAAGATGCAGAAGTGAAAAAGGCTGTAGAAGATATTTTAGCTAAAAACTTTGCTAAAAACAATACAGTAGACGTTTATAAAAAATGTTTTAACTTAATTGACCTCACATCACTTAACAGTACCGACACAGAAGATCAAATTGGTACTATGATGCAAAAAGTAAATGATTTTTCAGAACATTTTCCTGAAATGCCTAGTGTAGCTGCCGTGTGCGTTTATCCATCTTTAGTTCCTGTAACAAGAGCCGTTTTGGAAAAAGAGAACGGCGTTAATATTGCTGCAGTAGCTGCTTGTTTCCCTTCATCACAATCGTTCATCGAGGTAAAAGTTGCAGAAACAGCCTTAACAGTACAAGCTGGTGCTGACGAAATTGACGTGGTTATTTCAATTGGTAAATTCTTCAGCGGATTCCACAGCGAAGTGTACGAAGAACTACAAGAGTTGAAAGCCGCTTGCGGTAAAGCACATCTGAAAGTTATTTTAGAAAGTGGAGCATTACGTTCTGCGGTAGAAATTAAACAAGCTTCATTGCTTGCTATTGCTGCTGGTGCCGATTTCATAAAAACCTCAACTGGTAAAATGGAACCTGCTGCGACATTAGAAGCCGCTTACATTATGTGTGGTGCTATCAAAGAATACTACGAAAAAACAGGCGTCAAAATTGGTTTCAAACCTGCAGGTGGTGTTGCCACAACCGAAGATGCCGTAAAATTCTACACGGTTGTGAATACGGTGTTAGGCGAAGAATGGATGAACAACAAATTATTCCGTTTCGGTGCAAGCCGCCTATCAAATAATTTATTGACTAGCATTTACAATAAAGAGGTTAAATATTTCTAAAGACTTAAGTCAATTGTTTCAATAAAAAAAGGCTGCTTACCTCAACGATAAAGCAGCCTTTTTTATTTGCACGACTTTGGCAAAACATGTATCTTTGTCCTACAAAATTTATTATGCTAGTTATGCAGAAATTTGTAACAACTTATTGGAAGACTATTATCTGTAGTGTATGCATTTTGATATTATCGATGGCTTCGTTCTCGGGTAATAAACTTCCAACATTTACTCACGCCGATAAATTGGTGCATCTAGTGATGTACTTCACATTGACATGTATACTCTTTTACGATTATAGCCAAAAGCACGCTGTCAAAACGTTTCGTTCCTATTTCCTATTACTATTAGCACCCATTTTTTATGGTGGATTTATGGAAATCATGCAAGGTTTACTTACGGTAAGTCGTTCTGCCGATAGCTTTGATATGCTCGCCAATAGCGCAGGGACATTGGTTGGATTAGTTCTTTCCTCTACCATTTATAACGCTCGCCGATGAATCATCAAGAGTTGAGATATCAAATAGGCGTCACATTAATCAAGGGAATTGGACCCGTTAACGCGCGTAAACTTATCAGTTATTTAGGTGGAGTAGAGGCCGTATTTACAGAAAAACCTGAATTACTAAAAAAAATACCAGGTATTGGTGAAGTTTTAGCGAATGCCATATCTACGCAACAAGTTTTACAACGTGCTGATGCCGAAATTGAATTCATCGAGCGTTACAAAATACACACCCATTTCTTTACCGAATCATCTTATCCGTATCGTTTAAAAGAGTGTGAGGATGCTCCAGTATTAATCTATTCAAAAGGAACGGACGATTTTAACACTGGTCGCTATCTGGCCGTTGTTGGCACACGTAAAATAACGCCTTACGGCAAAGAATTGTGCCAATCTATCATTCAGTCGCTTGCTCAAACACAACCAGAATTAACCATTGTGAGTGGACTCGCCTATGGCGTAGACGTGGCGGCTCACAAAGCAGCTATAGACAATGATTTGCGCACATTCAGTGTTGTTGCACACGGTTTGGATCGTATCTATCCTTCTACACATCAATCTGTGGCAAAGAAAATCATAGAAACGGGTGGTTCTATCATCACAGAATATCCAAGCCAAACCAATCCCGATGCGCCAAATTTCGTAGAGCGCAATCGTATTGTTGCTGGTATGTGCGATGCTACTTTAGTGATTGAATCAGGACTCAAAGGAGGCTCGTTAATTACAGCAGAACTAGCTAATGGATATAATCGCGATGTATTTGCAATTCCCGGTCGAATAAGTGACACACAATCGCAAGGCTGCAATAACTTAATCTATAAAAATCAAGCCGTTTTAATTCAAACGGCTAGTGATTTAGAAAAATTCATGAATTGGGATGCACAAATGAATTCCAGAACTGTTCAGCAAAAACTTTTTACATCTTTGACTTCAGATGAAGAACAAATTATTAATGTTCTTCGGGCGGAAGAATCGGTATATATTAATGCTTTAGCCACAAAAAGTAAAATCCCATTACAAAAACTATTAGGTTTATTAATACAGCTCGAATTTAAAGGTTTGATTCATTCGTTACCTGGCAGTCATTATAAAATTGTATCGTAATGATAAAAACAGAAGCCATCGTTTTACATACTATTCACTACCGCGATCATAGTTATATAGTCCATTTATTCACACGCGAACAAGGCAGAATAAACTGTTTAGTGAAAGGTTCTAAGCAAAAGCTAGCATTATCGCCTGTACTAATGCAACCATTGTCACTTATCGATATAGTGCTAGATAATCGCACCTACAAAACATTTCAATACATACGCGAAAGCTCACCAACTAGCTTATTAAATACAGTTCCATACGACCCCATCAAAAATAGTATCGCTTTATTTTTAAGTGAAATTCTCCATAAAACGCTCCGAGAGTCGGATAAAGAAAACGCTTTGTTTGATTTCGTGAAAGAGTCTATCCTATTTTTCGATACAACCACCAAAGGATTTGCTAATTTTCACCTCGTTTTCCTGATTAAAATGACCTATTTTCTCGGCTTTTTCCCTAATTTAAGTCAGTTTCACGACGGTGTCTATTTTGATATGCTCAACAGTCAATTCACCGAGCAGAATAACAATCCACACACCCTGAATGTAGAAGAAACAGAGGCATTTGCTCACCTTATGCGGATGGATTATGATAACATGCAGATTTTTAGTCTATCGCGTAACCAGCGTAATACCATTTTAGAACACATCTTAACCTATTATCGGTTGCATTTACCCGAATTCGGAACGGTTAAGTCGTTGGATATTTTGCAACAACTATTTGCCTAAGTCCATTTGGAAAAACGCCAAAAATCAGCTACTTTTGTAGCATTCTAACGCCCCCGTAGTTCAACGGATAGAACGAAAGTTTCCTAAACTTTAAATCTGAGTTCGATTCTCAGCGAGGGTACTTTTAAGCAGGTTAATTTTCTAATTACAAAGTAATTAGAAAATTAACCTGCCAACATTTTACCAGCATTAATAGCCACTAAATTAGTGGCTATTGTTATAATAGATTATTCTTCCAAATTTACAGTCAACATTTTAATGGTTGTGCCGTATATTGGCGCTTAATGGCAATAATTTTGTAGGCAAAACAAATAAATTCAGTCACTATGGAACCTAAAAAACTACAAAGTCTCTTAAAATCTGTATGCCTTTATGGGTACAATAACAACGATTGGTCAACATTCTTATGTTTAGTGGATTCTTTGCCTTCTACACTTAATTATTCATTTACAGAAGATTCTGACATATATACTGGATGGGAGAATTTTATCTTTGCTCTCAATTATTTAAACAAACGTATACGGCAAGCCGATCAACAAATACCTCGCTACGATTCAGTAGCATCTGCAATTTTCAAGTTCAACACAAGAGGAACGCGTCAAAAAGCCCGAAAAGAGCTACAAACAAGACTCCCCTACGTTGCTTACAACGAGCAAGTAAAGATACTGTATGCCTTTCTGAATGGAAGCAAAAAGGATCGCACTTTTGCCTACAAGTATCTACAAGAACATTGGGAAGAACGGTTTGAAGAGACTATCATCAATCTCTACGAAAAACATCGCGATGTCGAAGCAGCTTGGCTTATTACTAAACGATGCTCTATTGAGTATATCAAATCACACGAAAACGATTTGCTCAGCATGGTTTCCTATCTGTCAATTCGTCTGCGATATCCTGCATCAGAACCAATTAACGCTGACCGACTGACCGACAATGATCTGTTATACTTATTCGCAAAACAGCGAATCGACCTCGAAAACATATCGCGATATAAGAACTTAACACAAATCATCACAAACATCATCCTTAATAGTTATAAGGAAAATATATACACAAAAAAACAACCTGAAATCAAAAGCATACTTACCCTCAAAGAAATACGCAGAATGAATTGGTGTTTAGCTAAACTCAAGCAAACGGAAATTATATTTCGTATACTAGAAGTTGATAAGTGTACACGAGAATTTATAGCTAAGGATGACTATGAGGGAGTCAAAAACACAATTTTATCTATTATATACTAAATTTTCCATAAATTGAATTAACTTTACCTCCAATCAATTTAATACCATGACACCGATTACGCTTTTCAAGCGGTATGTGTGGTTAATCGATACCATTTATTCCGCTTATTCTATTAGCAAAGAGGAAATCGATCACCGATGGTCTCTTTCGACTCTTAACGATAGTCATGAGAGTCAAATTCCCCGCCGTACTTTCTTTCGTCATAAGGAAGCCATTCAAGAGATTTTTGGGGTAAATATTGCGTGCGATAAAACCAAAGGTAGTGTTTACTATATTGAGAACCGAGAAGAAATCGAACATGACACAATACGCCAATGGGTTATCAGTACTTTCTCCGTAAATAATTTACTAACAAAGCGAGAATATCTTCGAGATAAAATATTGCTAGAGAACATTCCTTCAGGGCAGACATACGTAACGCGGATTTTGGACAGTATCGACCATGGTCAGCAATTGTCTATAATATACCAGAGTTTTTTTGATGACACTCCATATAATGTTATCGTGGAGCCTTATTGCCTAAAGCTGTTCAAACAACGCTGGTATGTTCTTTCCCATCGCCCCGACAAGATGCAGCTCAGGGTTTATGCCTTAGATCGAATTTCATCGCTTTCACTTACTGGATCATCTTACACCATTCCTAAAACGTTTGATGCAGAACTATTCTTCAGCAACTACTATGGTGTACTGCTTAATCGTAAGGTGGACAAAATTGTATTGCGCGTTACCAATTTCCGTGCAAAGTACCTAAATTCATTGCCGCTTCATCACACTCAGCAGGTTATAAAAACCGACAAGGGATTCACATGGTTGGAACTTCACGTTGCCCCAACTTTTGATTTCATTCAAGAAATTCGTTCTATGGGTAATGAAGTCCTAATAGAGGCTCCAAATTACCTTCGAAACGAATTACTCTTTGACTACCAAACATCTCAAGAATTGTATAACAAATAAATCATAAAAGCAAATGGGAATTATTGGAAACGCATTTAAACGCGAAATAGGTAAAAATACAGGAAAAACCGTAAGTAATATCATCTTTGGAGACAAATGGTCAACACCATATCGGCGAGCTGATGCGGCAAGAGAAACTAGAGCAGAAGCTCAGAGGATTAGACAAGAGGCTGACGCAGAAAGAATATCGGAAAAAGTAAGAGAAGATCATGCTCGATACCTAAATTCTGTGGACAAAGCTGTTATTCAGAATATAGATCAAGTAATTGCTATTAGATTTGACGATGTTGACCCATCACATTTATGTCATCAACTACAAGGTCTAATTGTTCAGTTGAAAGTTAATAATTTTAAAGATAACTCTGACGAAGATAAAATTAGAGCAAAATATAGTAACGCCGTATTGGAAAAATCAAAACAAGGTTTAGAACTACTTGTAGCAATTGACCCACTAAATAAGCAAATTCCTTATTTTGACAAACAAATATTGGAAGCCGAGCGTACAAAAAGTAAGGTATTTAAATGGTACTTGATAATATCTATCATTATAGCATTTTTTATAAGCATCCTCAGCCCAATTTTAGCAGTTATTATTTGGGGAGTTGTTACACTCTTTGCACTAATTGGTTGTTCTATAATAAGGAAAATTCGTGAAAAAAGATATGTGTACATAGTAAAAGCACAAAAAGAACAGCGTACAAATGCATTGGCGCAGTCAAAAAAGCAAGACAAGTACGAACATATTATAAAGCAAAAAGAAGATTTAAATTCAGAGTTATTACAGAAGCAAGACGAATTAAGAGCGAGAAAGGAAACTAAAACCACACAAAAAGAAACATCGAAAAGCGAAATATTAAAGCAACATGACGCTTTATGGGAAAGGTATTACTCCCTACATCCAATACTCGAGCGTGGCTATCAAGTCTGCGAAACCACCGAACATAAGGATATTTTAATTATAGGTTTATGCTCAAATTCACCAACGGGCAACAGCCATAATGGATTAAGTGCATACCCCTTCCATTCAATGGTTGATCAAAAAATCATAATGGATATGTTGGTTGGACAGGGTTTTAATCTATTTTCAGCAAGCACATACTTAGACCTTTTTAGTTGTAAAGAGTTAACCGACGTAATTCGTTATGAACTAATACAAAATCCAAAGACATTTGATTATGTTGTTAATCAAGTTAGAGTAGCTCAAAACGTTATCGAAGACATCATCACTCCAAAAATAATTATCATTTTAGAGAAAGATGCTTGGGCATTTTTTGGAAGGATAAAAAAACTTACTTGGATGGGATACTCATACCAGATTATTGGAGACGTAAATGGTCTTGAAATATGTGAAATTACAGGTTTTACAAATGCTAAAGACCGCTTAGCTCAAGACACCAGACATCAAACAAATTTAATTGGCACAAAAATAATATTTACCAATTACTCAGAACAAAATAAACTCCCAAAAGCAGAGCAATTGCTTAGTTATTTAAAATAATCATTTAAAAATAATACACAATATGAACAACACTTTTAATCATGTTTTAGAGGTATATTCAAAAGCGGTGGATTTCAATGGGAATAACGAATTTGTAGGATTTGGTAATCCAAATAGTAGTATCTTAATCATAGGTCAAGAACACACTTTACAAGGTAATGATTGGGAAAAATTCCACAATAATAACTGCGAACAATGGATTAAAACTTTAAAAGAGAGGTTACGAGCTCACCGATGGGAAAAAGAACTAGGTGATTATAAATTCCCAGAGTTTTTTAATCCTCGTAATCCATTTTTTCCTAAGGAAATTGATTATAAGGAAAGTCATACTTGGTTCAACTATCAGAAACTTATGGACGTTGTTTGCCCACACAGTGGAACTACTATAAACTTTTTTGATCATTGCTTTATTACAGAGATGAGTAATATCTGTAGTACACACAACCCTCAAACAAAAGATGTTGAAAAAAGTATTGCTCATCGTTTTGATTTAATGAAAGAGACAGTCGATTTTTGGAAACATTTTAAAGTAGTTATATTAGCATGTGGCCCATATGCTAATGCTATCTTCAATAAAACAAAATTCCCCAATCTCGAACGTGAACTTTTCGGAGAAGAAGGTAAGCTGATTCCTACTCGTCAATTCTCAATGGTATCTAATGAAGAAATTCGTCAAATTCAGTCAGTCATTATCGAGAAATTAGATTTAGTTGCTCCGTTCTATTTTTAAAATTCAAGCACAGACACATTACTCAAGTTCGCAACAGCTTAAATTGTATTGGTCAATTTATCACGATTATATTTACAGGGCAAGAATATAAGTGTTCCGAGACATTTTGCTCATATCATCGTGTTGGTTTTATGGGCATTATGATACAAATAACTCCTTGTTCATTTGGTAAAACGGCAAAAATTAGCTACTTTTGTACCATTCAATACCACATAGTTAAGGCTACGACAAAAGTTCCCGAACTTTAAATTTGAGTTCAATTAATCAGCTAGGACAGCTATTTTTTTGTTAATATTTTCAATCATCCACACCATTATGGCTCGTAAATTAAACACTGAAGAGATAATACGTCTTACACCCGAAGAATTTAAGGAAACCCCTAAAATTCCACTCGTAGTGATTCTGGATAACGTACGCAGTTTACACAATGTTGGATCTGTTTTTCGTACTTCAGACGCCTATTGTGTAGAAAAAGTGATATTGTGTGGAATAACAGCAACACCTCCAAATACCGAAATTCATAAATCAGCGCTTGGCGCTGAATTTTCTGTAGATTGGGCATACTACAAAGAAACTACAGAAGCTGTGAATGAATTAAAGCAAGCTGGTTATACTATGCTAGCTATAGAGCAAGCGCACGACAGCATCAATATGGACACTTTTAAAGCAGAAAAAGGGAATAAATACGCTGTCATCTTAGGCAATGAAGTAAAAGGCGTACAGCAGTCCGTTATCGATTTAAGTGATGGTTGTTTGGAATTACCTCAATTTGGTACTAAGCATTCTTTAAACGTTAGTGTAACAGCGGGCATTGTCATCTGGGAGTTTGCAAAATTATTTCGATAAATCAACTTAACAATAAAAACAAAAGGCTCTATCATTTTCTGATAGAGCCTTTTGTTTATGTAGGATTGGCATTATTGGAAAAAAAGAGCCGAGTATACAATTGTATACTCGGCTCTGAAAACGGCGGCTACCTACTCTCCCACCTTGTGGGCAGTACCATCGGCGTAAGCGAGCTTAACTTCTCTGTTCGGAATGGGAAGAGGTGGAACCTCGCTGCTATAACCACCTAAAATATGGTTTGACACATTGCAAGAGAAAAGAGTATCGCATACAACGATACGTAATAAAACGATCTCAAAGAAGTTATCGGGCTATTAGTACTGCTCGGCTTTGCCATTTCTGACTTTACACCTACAGCCTATCAACGTCGTAGTCTTCGACGACCCTCAATGGAAATCTAATCTTGGAGTCGGCTTCGCGCTTAGATGCTTTCAGCGCTTATCCGATCCCGACTTAGCTACCCGGCAATGCCCCTGGCGGAACAACCGGTAGACCAGCGGTCAGTCCAACACGGTCCTCTCGTACTAGTGTCAGATCTCCTCAAATTTCCTACGCCCACAACAGATAGGGACCGAACTGTCTCACGACGTTCTGAACCCAGC
>Ga0208195_1000839_pt1 | contig 37532 bp, 35 predicted proteins | sample AD_UKC077_MetaG_FD_184441 | JGI IMG/M metagenome (GOLD analysis project Ga0208195, IMG submission 184441) | Active sludge microbial communities of municipal wastewater-treating anaerobic digesters from USA - AD_UKC077_MetaG (SPAdes) (version 2) | ecosystem: Engineered > Bioreactor > Anaerobic >... | reverse complement strand
ATGTTTATTTTAATGTATATTTGCGGTAATTATTACCGCTATGGCAACAAAAATTAAACAGATTCTTCAGAAGGTACAACGTAATGCCGTGTTATTTTCTTCCTGGCTTTCAAAAAACGGAATAGACAGGAAGGAGCAAACTTCATATGTGCGCAGTGGCTGGATAGAACGAATTTCGCAAGGCATATATAAGTTTGCCGGGGAGACCCCTACTGTATACTCGATTCTTTCGTCCTATAACTCTCAGCTTGATAAAAGGATTCATATTGGTGCTTCTACAGCTCTCGATGTGCGCGGATATTCCCATTTTGTAGCAATGGGCAAACCTTTGGCGTATATCTTTTCATCGAAAAATCAAAGGATCCCATCATGGTTTGAAAAAGGGGAATGGGATATGTCTGTCAGGTATTTCTCATCGTCCGTGTTTGGAGAGACAGAGGTTGGATTGGAGATGATGATGATAGATGGGAGCCACGTGCTTTTGTCTTCTCCCGAGAGGGCATTCATGGAATGCCTGCACCTTTCCCCGGTTAATTATTCTTTGATGGACATCTATTATGTGATGGAGATGCTCACTACGCTGCGTCCCAAACTGGTCCAGGAGCTTCTTGAGGCATGTACCTCGGTAAAGGTTAAGAGACTGTTTCTATATATGGCAGAGAAGTCAGGCCATTCCTGGTTTAAAGCTATAAACACAGGTGTGATTGCATTGGGAAGCGGCAAGCGTGTATGTGCTACCAATGGAAAATATATAGGTAAATATGATATAACAATACCAAGAGAACTGGCGGACTATGAATAATAACTATGCGCAGAAAGTAGAGCTTCTGTTGAGAATGATGCCAATAATTTCTGATGAAACAAAAAAAAAGTTTGCCGTGAGACAGATAAAGTCTTACGGCAAACAACCAAAAAACCTGAAAAATACTCGGTTATTTGGAGTTAATACATGAAAAACACTAACTCGGAGAAGCTAATGACTGAAGCAGAAAAACTCAGAGAGCTATTTATACAATAAAGCTCCCTGGCGTCTACCTAAGGCTTTCAAAGGGTATAATTTCAAATTACCCCCTTTGTGGGGAAATAGTACAAGCCTGCTTGGTCCTCTCTTTAGTACTATCTGCCTCAGTGATTATTTACACTGATAAATAATTATTACTATTTTTACAACGGCAGAAGACGAAATCGGTCCATCTCCCGTTGTTGTAAAGCCAATATTGGAGTTTCAGTATATACCAGCAGAGGTTGTTGTTCTGTTAAGGTTACTATTGAAGCTCCTTTTTTGTGTCACAAAATTCTTTACTTAAGGATATTTTCCATCAAATCTCTTAGCAGCAAGACCTCTATTTCTGGAAGCTCTACCTAGCCTCTGAGAATACGCTTATAGCACCTTTTTTTTGAATAGAAACAAAATTTTGCTAAGTCATTGATATACAGCTATTCTTGTTTCTATTCGTATCTATTTTAGAAACGAAAAAAGAAGCGTCAGAAGGAAACAAACCGTTGCTATTAATCTGTATTTGTTAGAGAATGAATTTAGATTCGAGAGGGTGTCGTGAAACGTGATACCCTTATTAAAAAGCATCTTGTAACACAGTTAAGCCAGCTGAAGGGCACAGAAATTATGCAGAGACTCACTCTGGTAAGAATGTCAAAATTCTGTGGCATAAAATTGAAAAAGAGCAAACTTATTAATGAAGTTGGCGCTTTATCTACCACGTTACCTTCAAGCAATCAGTCTGCCCTTACTGGGACCAAAGACACAAAGCTTTTTCGATTTTCTCTGCTCAGCTTCTCCATACTGCATATCCATTTTGTGGCAAAAAATTCAAAGCAGGTCCTTCTCACAGCTGCACACTAGTGTATGAAAGAAATTAATTTCTTTCGTAAGTATACTGCACATAACGATCCGCTCCATCATTTTTGTATGCTAGCTTAGTAGGCGTAAGCTCCACGATGGGGTATGGGTTACCCCCAAAGTGAAGAACCCCCTCCTTCAGGTACCATCCGGCCGAAAAATAAGTAGTGCCATCTGGCCAGTAAACTATTAACTTACCCTCTGGGTAGTAAAAATAAACTGACAATGACAATTCATGTTCCAGCAAAACAGAGGAGTAAAGATAAGTTCCATCTGAAGAAAAGGTACTTATGTCCTTTAACCTCAGGGGTGGTTCTAATATCGAGATGATTAAATTATCCGTCTCGATGAATTCAAAATAAATCTCTATGTTAGCTTTAACTGCAGAAAAAGTATAATGGAAAGCTGCAGTCGTTGGTTCAAACTCAACATATTCTTCTTCGACCTCCCTGTGTGGAACAATAGATACAATCTTCACGGAATACAGACAGTATCCCGAATCAGGAGTAGCCGTTATGGTAAGAGACTCACCATAAACGACCTTGGTCAAAGTATCGGGATTTACCGTGCCCTTGCCTTTTTGGGAGACAAGAACCGTGCGGTACGAAACATTAATAACTTGTGGAATTGGCGGAACCACAGGATCCTTTTCACACCCTACCCACAGCTGAGTGGCCAAAATTAGGAATACAAAGACCTTTTTCATGGTGATTTTCAATTTACTATTTGTCTTAAGTATATCAGAAACAGTCTGTTTTGTCAAGGGTTATCGGCATGTGACTGTAAAACTTGTATCGGAAGTTAGTGAATATTCTCCGTCACCATTATTTTCATGGGCATTGAGTATTTTGTGTCAGGGAGCAGGAAGTGTTATTTGCGGCCTTTTAAAGGATTGTGTTTGGGTTGCTGCTAGTCGGGGTCATTGGGGACATCACTGGCATGCTTGTAAATCATATCAAACCATACTACTTCTCCGCGGTTCTCTGTCTGATAGGATACTATCATCTGCTTATCATCCACTTGGAGTTTCCGAACCGAACCATTTATCACTATAGTATTTTCATCCAATATATACCATGGGTTTGTCCGGTTTGGATCTTTAGAGGTGTACAATATACCCTCCTTAAGATAGAAGTAAACAACGGCCTTCTCCTCAGGGGTTACACTCCAACGTCTCAAAATTTTTCCGTCTAAACTTGAAAACCCTAAAGAATCTATGGCCCAAGGATAGTATGAGACGAGGCCAAAGGTGGAGGTTGTCCAGTCGCCGACCTGAATGGTCACCGACTTCTCAACCATCTTCTTGATATTAATGGCCTTAACTACCAAAGTGGTGTCTTTGAACAATTTTTCTTTTATGGTATGGGTTCCCAATTTAACGGACGGCTTCCTCACTCCATTGACTAAAACCTGGTTTGCGTCCTTAGTCTGAAAGTTTATCACCACGCTACCTTCCCCATAAGGAATGACTCCTTCGGGGGTTACGCTGAGCTCAAGGGTAGGCACAAGTTCAGAATCAACCACCGGCGGTGGTGGTGGCGGTTCCTTCTCACAGCCGCACACCAGTAAGCCACCGGCAAGCAGGAGCAGGGCTGTTAGCGGGGTGAGGAAGTGTTTTTTCATCGGCAAGTGGTTGTTTTGTGTCAGGGGTTATAAGGTGTTATTGGGTGGCTTGTTAAGGATTGTGGTGGGGTTGCTGCTAGTCGGGATCGTTGGGGACATCACTGGCGTGTTTGTAGATTTGGTCTAACCATACTATTTCTCCGTTGTTCTCTGTCTGATGGGATATTATCATCTGCTTATCATCCACTTGGAGTTTTTGAACTGAACCATTTATCACTATAGTATTTTCATCCAATATATACCACGAAACTACCCAGTTTAGATTACCAGAAGAGTACATTGTACCCTCTCTAAGAAAGAAATAGGTAACAGTCTTCTCCACGGGGGTTACACTCCAGCGTCTCAAAATTTTTCCATCTAAACTTGAAAACCCTAAAGAATCTATGGCCCAAGGATAGTAGGAGACGAGGCCAAAGGTGGAAGTTGTCCAGTCACCGACCTGAACTTCTTGCTCTTCAGTAAAGGTATAATCACCAAACTTGCCGGTCAGGGTAAATTTGGTATCGGCAAACAACCTTAATACTTTTTTATTTCTATAAGTATCCACAGGTTCACCGTTGAGGTATACCATGCTCAGATTGGCTGTTTCCCAGGAGACGGTACAGGTATCGCCGTAAGGAAGGACGATCCCCGATGGCTCGACCGTCAGCTTGATCCAGGGTGTAGGAATGAATTGCACCCCCAGAACCACATCGGCTGTGATGTTGGTCAGCAAATAAGAGGTTGCCGAATTTGTTAAGGTAACGGCGGGATCTTTGCTACCGTTCACCAAGAGAGCATGGAGGCTGTTCCCCGGCTCGGGAGTGATGGTAAAAGTGCAGGATTCCCCGGTAGGCACATCGGCCACTTGCAGGGGACTGACCGAACCGCTGCCATGTACGGTAACGGTTACCATATGGCCTTTCTGGCACGAGGCCAGGGCAAGAAGAAGGACAACGAAGCAGAGACACTTTCTCATAGGCATAGCGTAAAAGAAAAAACCAGACAGGGTGCCAATCGAGCTGGAAACAAAGATAAAAAAAAAAGGTGAACCATTCACCATCAGAAGACTATGGTGCAAGATGTTTTGAATTCGGTAGATATGACTTTGAGAATGGAAGGATTTCAGGTATAATGCAGTACGAAACAATGTTTTGAAAAGTAGAAGCAGACCCGGTACTAGGGTATGAAAAAAAGCAACCATGAAGCAGTTCCTGGTTCCTAAGGGTGGGAGGGGGGCACCAAAAAACAAAGCTGATTGATTACTTGAACCAACCAGCTCCGGGCTTTACAACAACGGGGGATGTACCGATTCCGTCTTCTGCCGAAGTCAAAGATACAAAGCTTTTTTCGGTTTTTCTCTACTCGGCAGCTGCAAGCTGCTGTTGAATTTTGTGCCACAAAATTCAAACCAGCTCATCATAGTTTTCCCCAAGTATTTCTTTCTTAATACAATAGCTCACAAAGTCTGACCGCACTATGTCCGGGAAAAGCTGGTCAAGGCACTTTATAGCGGTTTGATCCAGGTAAAAGGTAACGCGTTTGCGAATGCCGTTGCAATAAGGCTTGCGGCCCCTTTTATGAGGTTTTTCCTTGTTGTTATGCTCGTTCATTGCGTGCGGTTTTCCAGGTTAAGTTTTCAGGGGAAAAAAGGATTGAATAGTCCCCTTGCAACGATCTACGGGATTTGATATCAGGAACACAGGGAACCCCCTTATGGTTGTGTTCATTATCTTGGATTTCACAGAGAACATCATCAAGACATTCTGCTGTCACATAGATGGCTTTACGCAGTGTGGCATGTTCTTCAAGTATAAAATGAAGGTGATTCTCAGAAGGGCCCAATGTATCTATTGCAACCAAATAAGCCTGGCCATTGGCAATTACCTGAATTAGGTCCACAATTAAGCATTCCGGGTCTTCGAGTAGTACAGGATTAATGCATTCAACAGCTACACTTCTGAGGTAAAGCTTGGCGGAATATCCTTGAAGCTTTGCCCATTTTTTAATCTCTTTGTGCAATGGAGAGAAATTTAGCCGGGATGTCTGTTTGGAGTTGTTGAAAAATTTTACTTCGGTGTGGTACTTCTTTTCCCTTTCGGGTGTTATTACTGAATAAAGCATATTTAAAATTTTTATTGGTGAATATTCCCTTTTGGTGAAACAAAAATAGCATACCAAAGGCAGTGAGAAAATCTAAGAATTCCATTTTACAGCTTCCTACTATTTAGGCGAAAGCTTTTTCATACCAAGAATTTTCGTAGACTGTTAATGAAGAATAACTGCATCACGAACCAATAACAATTACATTCTTTGATTTTATTTGCGTGTACTTCTTTTTATTCATATCATTTAGAATTTTTAGTTAATACTTCTTTCAATTCCTGTAATCTTTTCAGGTAGGGTAGAAAGGTTCGTTTGCCATTATTTGCTTTCACGGTAGCAATGTGGCTTTTTATAAATTGGGAACAATCCGTTATTACACTGCATTGGTTTAGCCTTATGGGTTGGGTTGGTAGTTCAATACTTGCAAAATAGGTTTCAAGTTCTGAAATAGTATTAATCCAGTCTTGGGGCTGCTCCCTTTTAGGCCGTTCAATTCGTTCAGTTTCGAATTCCCCAAATTTTTGTAATGGAGTAACGTGTGATAATAAAATGTTTTGTTGATGAGTAACTTTAGTAACTACAGTAACTTTTTTAGGTTCGGGCTGTAGTGTTTGTTCCTGATTGTCCCGTTTTCTGAATAGCCGCCAATCCAGTTTTATTAAATAATCTGCAAGGTCGTAGCCTTCGCTTTTGTCTCGTTGTGGGGCTAACTGCTCCAGTAAGTCCGAAAAAATAAATCGTGTTCCTGGTAAACGTCTTTCATAATCTTTTGCTTTCGCCTCCCATTCCTTGAAGGTGTTACCATCCTTGGAAAGGTCGGGAAATACATACACAATGCGCCCCTGTAATATTTTCAGCTTATCAAATGTAAAACTGCTTTTGTTGTAAACCGCCAACCAAATAAAGCTTTCAGGTGATTCAGGCAGACCAAAATATAAAGTACCGTAAACGGCTGTTTTCGGGGCTTCAACCAATGCAACGGGATTACTGGCGTATTTGCTTAAAAGGTGTTCCCCAAATAAACAGGAAATTATTTTATCCTGCTTTGTATACGCTTCCAGCCATTCGGGCAACGGCTTGTTGTTCCTGGCGTGGTACTTTTCAATTATTGAGTGTAAAAAGTCCGTACCCGTGGTGTGGTTATGTTCGTCAAATTGTTTAACCTGAATGGCCCGCACATAGCCCTTAATATCAATAAAAGGAAAAGAAATTGCCCCTGCTCTGTATCCATTTGTAACTGTCCCCAATCGGTACAACTGAATAACTTTTGTTACCTCATTGACTTCAAAGGGAAATTGCACCGAGTAAAACAGGTTCTGTATAAATGTGTTCTTTTCATAGTGTTCGGGTTGTAGGGTTTGCTTGAAGGTTTCAAAGTCAAAAAAAACAGGTTCAGTTGTCTGCAGTGATATTGCTTTTTTTTGCCGAGGCTTCCAGCTGTTCCCCAATTCCTGACAGTTGTCCTGTTCCCGTACCCGAATTGCTTTTGCGTACCCGTCCGAATATGGGTTGAGGTGATACGAACATTTACTTTCACGATCGCAACGTCCGTACTCTTCCGGTAAATAGTCGCCTGTTTCTGTATCAATATACCGTACAAATGTCTTTTGATTACAGTTGGGGCAATGATGCTTTCTGCTGCCTTTTTCTAAACCGTACCGGTGTTGGTTACTGAAGTTATTAAAGTTATTCATTGAAAAAACCTTTTTTTTTGCGTTAAAAGTTTAATCTCGGTGCTTCAATAAATACCGCTAATTGGTTATGTGAAACCCTATCTACAATAAAACCCAAAGCCCGTAACTGTTTTATAAAATTTAACTTTTTAAAAGGTGTCATCCCGTCCTCAATACAAAAGGCTTTATATTCCGGGTACAGATTTTTAATCAGCTTGTAATTTGATGAGCTGCTCTTGTATTCGGTTTCATTCAAAAACATCTGCACGCTGTTACTTTCTATTTTGTATTGCTCAATGGCTTGTTGGGCTGCTTCACAATCTGAAAACCTCTTTTGCTCCAGTAACCTGCTAAGCCCCTGCAATACCCAATTAAATACCCCTGAAAGTTCCTTTTCAATTATTTTGATGTGTAGGTTTTTGTCTTGTTCGTGTTCGGGAATAGTGACGTCAAAAGGAATGATTAAGAACCGTCTGTAATACGCGTTTGAGTGTTCAACATCTTTTGGGAGTTCATTACAGTTAAAAATCAATTTTGCGTACTGCCTTAAAATGAATGGTTGCCCATAAGGTAAACGGGCTTCAACTGGTTCGCCTGAAACCATCTGTTTGAATATCGCTGCTTCCATATTTCCGTTTATTTCACTTGCATAGTTTACTAACTTGTTGGCCAACTTTGCGCGGAAATACCCGTTATCATTTGTAAGGCTCTGCAATGAATAACTGCTCACGTTGTCAGGGCCCAATAAAGCGCTTACAATTTCAAAAAACACGCTTTTCCCATTTGCTCCAGTACCGTAAAGTATTAATGCTTTTTCTTCTTTTAATGCATTGCTCCCGTGCTTAATGAATACAAAGCCCAGGTACTCCGCTAATACTCTTTGTCGTTCGGGGTCGGGCAACACTCTGTTCAAATACGCTTTAAACAATGGGGCTTCCGCCTGTGGGTTGTACTCAAACGGCAGTTGGTAGGTGATAAAGTCCGAGGAATCAAACGGCTTTAATTTCGTTCCTTGCGGGCTTATTTCAAAAGTCCCGTTTTGTAGATTGATCAACACGGTGTCTTTATTGCTCTCAGGGGTGGGTAGGTATGCAGTTGAGAGGAACTGTTTAAAAAGTTGCTCCCTAAATTGGTAAAACCTTGCCGAGAATTTAGCAACGCCCATTTGCTCTGCTGCCTCTCCCAAAAATTTTTGGAATGTTTCTTTATCAATTTCTGCCCAAAACGTACCATTGTACAAATAAATAAAATCATGGTTTTTACATAAGCCCCAATGATTTTTTTCTGCGAACAGTAGGGCGTTTTCAATTGACAAAACCAAATAATGCTTTAGGTTCAATTTCAGTTTATCTAACTGCGATTGAATTTCCCTTGCCCGATCACTTCCAGGTTCTTCATGTTTCTGTTGCTCCCTTAATTTTTCAACTTGTGGGTACACCAATAACTCAAAGTCCAACGGCTCAAACTGTTCAATAAGATTGTGCAATATTTCCGCATGCGGTGTCGCCATGCTTTTATCCCCTAACCCCTCAATGTGGCTTATGATAGTGGCCGGGTTGCTGAGATCTTCAAATACTGGCTTAAGTTTCATGGCAAAATGGTATTGAAAGATGAACGATCGCCGGTAATAATTGTGAATGAAAATTCGTATCTCTGTCAGATCTAAGTATAATGACCTTGGGGCTGTTCATTTGGTTACTTTCCATTGTTCAGCTCCATTTTATTGTTCAACAAATACACATTAGCATTACGCTCAATTTCAGCGTTTGACTTTTCACGCCCGTCCTTTAGATATTCAAGTAATTCGGCACGGGAAATGTATAGGCGTTTGCCTCGCTTCATTACGGGCAATTCGCCCCTAGATATCTTGTCGTACATGGTGGCAGCGATAAAGCTTAAGAACTCGGCTGTCTCCTGTTGCAAATGTCCCAGAAATAGCTTATATTTGAGGGATTTGAGCAGTTTAGTTGCTGCAACAAAATCTATCATTTTACATTTATTTGATATGGGGCAGTTGCGACCTGCCCCTTTTGTTATTTTTCATTGTTAATTGTTACCACAAATTTCCCCCATCAGCATGGTCTCCATCAGCCCGGCATTAAACGCCCTAGAATTTGCTTCCACAATTTTTTGGTAGATTTCTTTGGTATCATTTATCAGGTCTGCCAGCATATGTTTTGGCAGATCATTTTCTGGATTGCTGATTATATCTTCCATATGTTTGATCCCCTCGCGAATTGCTACCATCACTGTAATACAATTAACATCTTTAATGGTTCCTGTCAGACTCAGCTGTCCCCTGAGATCAATTACAGTATGTTCGTTAGTTATAATTTTCATAATTAGTAAATTTTTTTAGTGAATTTGTTTGATATATGAGTCATTACTTCTTCCAGTTTCTTAATCATAGCAGGGAAATAGAAGATTCGAATTCTTTCCCAGTCGGGAGCTTCGACTTCCAGGATTATCAAATCCTCGGTATCGGATTCCCGGTCTATCTTTCCTTCTTCATTGCTGATCCCGATACTCCCATATCCTATAAATAGAGGATATTCCGGGATATGCCAGATCTGGGTTCTTACCATAAAGGGGGAATTTGCCTTCAGGGGACTTTCTTCATTTTTAGTAAATTGTCCAATAAGCTGGCCTATTACCGGATGAAGGAGGTTCCTGCCTTTTTTCCTTACCATTGAAAGTTCATCCCTGCTGATTGAAAGCCTGTTTGGAAGGATTCTGCAGCCAGCCTTATGATAATAGCTGGATGAAGTTCCCGGCTTTCTCTGATACCAGGATTCCTGCATTGCTGCTTCAATAAATTTTTCTTCAATCATTTCCATTTTCCCCCTTACCTTTCAATCCTGTTGCCTTCCAAAAAGGCTTCCAGGTCTGCCCTTTTAACATAGATCTTGCGCCCAAACTGACTGAAGGGGATCAGCCTTTTGTCCCGGTAGGTCTGCCAGGTCTTTTGACTGATCCCCAGGATCTTTCTTGCTTCCCCGGATTCAATCCACTGGGAATTCATTTCGGCTTCTGCTTTTTCTTCCAGCAGGCTTTTCACTTCTTCCAGCCCTTCTGCCAGCTTTGACAAAAAGGCTTCCGGGATTACTGCCATTTGCAGCATCCCGGCTTCTTTTACTTCTGTTACTTTTTGCATTATTTTTATATCAGATGGCTTTGGTTTCCCATCTGCAATGCAAATGTAATGAGTTGTTAATCAGTATAATGGGGGTATATTCGGGGGATATAATGGGAAAATTCTGAAAAAATTCATACTTTATTATCCCATTGAATTTTAAGATGTTATTTATTTTTTGATGGAAATTTCTTTTTTTCAATCCAGCCTTCTACTATATCGCTTTTTTCTTTATTGGTTGTCTTCAAATAATTGTGGGGAAAATACCCTGCCAGTTCCAGCAGATCATATAAGAAGGCATATTCCGCATTTTGACCTGTTGCCCTTCCTGTCTTTTCTTTGTTCTTTTGAGCATTGAAAATGCCCTCATTTTCAAAGAATTCAATTAGTAAAGTTGCCATCTCCTTCATCTGTAACCTTTCATCATTAAGATACCTGGCAAATTCCAGATCATCTTGATGTCTTGCCTGTATCTTCTTTAGCAGTTTTTCTTTTGCCCCATCCTGCTTGCTGGGGTGCAGTTTTTGAATTTCCCCGCCATATCCGGACTTATTAAGAATGTCGTCTGTAATTAACCTGTAAAGAAGCAAAATGGTTTTTTTCTGTTTTATCCGGAAATCTATTCCCAGCCAGGACTTACATTCCAAACAAGCCATTGCATTCCATCTATTTGCATTATCCTTCAGGGCAAATGCCATATCAATAAGTTCCAGGACAAACTGATTTTCCGGCCTTTTGAAATCATCTGTTTTTACAAAGTCTGTTTCATATATTAGCCATCTGAATTTGGGCAAATATGCTTCATAATTATTTGATATTACAAGGGCTTCAACCTGATTCCAAATTTCTTCAGATTTTTGCTGCCTGGTGTCTTTTTTAGCTTCGGTATTTGCCCAGAATTCATCCTCTTTTACTGCGTTCAGATAGTCTTTTTCAACATTCAATTCTTCTTCCATTGCTTTGCTTTTTATGGTTGTTATTTGCCCTGTATTAAGGCCATCAGTCTTTCCAGGTCTTCGGGGTTCAGCTTATCAATTAAGTCCATTATTCGGGCTTTAGGGCTGCTTTGTTCAAAGATAGAAGATAATACCTTGTCATCTTCTTCAGTTGAAAATTCCCCCATATATCCTTCTGTTGTCTTCAGGTTTGAATGTGCCAGGATGCCTTTGATTCTGCCATCCGGGATTCCTGCCTGCTTTGCCTTGCTTGCAAAAGTATGTCTGCTGATATGGGAAGTTAGCTTCTTGTTGAGGCCTGCCAGTTCTTTTATCTTCTTCAGGTTGTTATTCACAATTGAAGTCTTTGAAGATAGCCTTTCATTCAATTTCTGCTTCATTTCAGGGGAAAGGGTTTCTTTGTCTTCCGGGCTGATTGCCCCTGCAAAGGGTTCATTGTTCTTTAGCAAAGGGAAGATATAATCTGTTGGCTTTGCCCCTTCCTTCCGGTATTGCTGAAGGATTTCCTTTGCTGGATGGATCAGAAGAAGATCCCTTTTCTTGTGGTTCTTTCCCATATAATAGATAAGCCTTCCTTCCGGTGTTATATTCAGCCAGCGTAACTGCAGAAGATCCCCGATCCGGATTCCGGCACAATAGAAAGAAAAAAGAAAAATGTTCCTGGCATCCCAGATTCTGCTTCCTTCTTCCAGTTCCAGATTCCTGATCCTTTCCAGTTCTTCATCTGTCAGCTTTTCTTTGGTTGTCTTGATTGTCTTATTCTCAAAAGAAAGAAAGGGATTCTTTTCCGGCTTGATCAGGCCTTCTTTGACTGCCTTGTTTACTATGGTCTTGAATATGCGAAGGTTCAAAGCTATTGTATTAGGGTGCAGCATCTTTTCCGGCTCCCTCTCATTGTGCAGGGTGTGCAGATAAGATTTGAATTTTGACAACAGGTCAGGGGAAAGTTCGGCAAAGGGAAGATCAGTCTTTTTATTTTCTTTTAGAAAGTCTTCCAGCTTATTGCAGAAGCCATTGTATTTTTTCCAGTTCCGGATTCCCCCTTCATTGAAGATTCCCCTTGTCTTTTCCCTGGCATAATCCAGAAAGGATGAAGGCTTCCCCTTGTTGGTAATAACAGAAGCCATCATTTCTGAAGTTGCCAGCCCTTCTTCTTCCAGCTTCCGGAAGGCATCCTTTCCCCTTTCCAGTTCCTTTGCCAGAATATCATTCCACTTTTTATGATTGGGCTCCTGCTTCTTGATCCAGTTTTCCTGCTTTGCCTTCGGATTGAAGTCATTCTTCCGGTTCAGCTCAATGGTTGTCTTGATTCTTTTGTGCTTCCGGTTCTGGGTAATTCTCAAATAGATTGGAAATTTCCCTGCCCGGTTCGGCCTGTTTTTGATTTCAAAAGTGAAAGTTGCCATAATTCCTGAAGGTTGTTCAGGTGCAAATATAACCTTTTTTTTCACTGGTGAAACATCTGGTGAAACATTTTTGATATTTAATTACTTTTTATTACTTTTGCCAATATATTGAAAAAGTGGTTTTTATAAGGTTTTATGGGATTTTCAGCACAATTATAAGGCTTCAAAAAGTCAATTTTATAGTCCGGCTCCGGGTACACATATAGGCTGATAATTTACAGATTATCAGCCTATATTGTTTACTTAGGTAACCAAAGGGTAGAAAATGTCCTGTTTTTATGGAAGGCTACAAAAGGGGGAAGTTCACATAATCCCTTGTTCTTGGACAGGTAATGACCTACTGTTTTTCTGTCAATCTGTAAATAGCATGATGTTTACCCTGTGAGATATCTTCTATTTAAATACAATATTGATTTATTGTATATAGGCTTGATTATTCCCTGGACGTTAAAATCACCTTTCAAAAATTGTAAATTTTATTGCTGGTATTGAAATATCAGTGACCCGGCCTACATGGGTAAGCGGGAGTCAGAAGAATTATTCATAACTTCGGTCGTTGATTTGATGTTGATGAAGATGCGCAAACAAATTTTACTGTCGGGAGAAGCCTTGCACAAGTATCTTCCCCACAGACCTCCGGTTTTTATGGTTGACAGTTATTACGGAAGGGATCCCAAAGCTTCGCATACGGGATACACTCCCGTGAACGGGTCTTTGTTTTGTGCCGACGGCATATTTATGGAAGAAGGCCTCATTGAACATATGGCACAGTCTGTTGCGCTGGCTGCCGGTATAGAAAGTGTAGAGAAGGGGGAAGGGATCGTTCCCGGCTATGTGGCATCAGTCAGCTCTTTCACTACCTATGGAATGGTAAAGGCAGAAGATTCCCTGTACACGCTAATTACTCCGGTCCACGAGTACCCATCTTTTTCAATCATTCTGGCAAAGACATATATAAAGGAAAAAATGATTGCTAGCGGGGAGATCATGGTCGTAAAATTAAACGGGGCAGGTACATGAGAACGATCCTGGCAGTGTTAGCAGGTTTGTTTTTGATATCTTGCGGGAGTGCGAGCCATATTCTCTGGCGGGACCAGTTGCCCCTTCTCGATACTACCAGGCGTGTGGGCATGTATGATCTCCGTATTTCCTTTATGAACAGGGAAATTGAAGGATTGATGCTGACAACCATGAATTCCGATAACAGGCCAAGGTTTGTGCTGACTTCATATTTTGGCATGTCGGTTTTTGACCTTGAAGGTTCTTCAGATGGTTACCTGGTAAATTATGTAACACCGTTTCTAGACCGTAAAAGAATACTTGATTTGTTGTGGGATGATCTGTCCATGCTCAGGGAACCCAATGTCCGGTCCGGATATGAACCTTTCCGGGATGCAAACGGAAATACCGTGCGTCTCAGGACCGGAAGGGGGATCAGAAGTACCAAGATTGTGGCAGGCAATTATCAAGGTGTTTTTCCGCAAAACATAACAATAGAACATCCACTGCTGAACCTCTTACTTGAACTAACAGTATCACAAAATGCTCAAGGATCTCTTTATTATTGAATCTATAGTGGAGGAAGAAGACGGCGTCTTTCTGGCAACAGCCGGTATCAATGCGGTTCATCCGCTTTTCAAGGGACATTTCCCCCAGGTTCCTGTACTGCCGGGAGTATGTTCTTTATATCTGATAAGAGAATGTACCGGACGTTTTCTCGATAGCCGTTTACGGTATATTTCAATAGATTCATGTAAATTTACTGAAATGGTAAATCCATTGCGAAATGAATTGATCCGGATCTGGGCAAAGACTGATACTTTTTCGGAAGGAATAAAGATCAAAGCCGTTATGCATTATGGGACCCGTCCGGTATTGAAATTACAAGCCGTGGTCAAGGAGATTGACATATGAAAATAAAATCATTACTTATTATTGTTACGCTGTTTTGTACATGTACGGCTCACGCCCAGACACCTGAAGAACAGTTCTACAACCGTCTGGTCCTCGTTTCAAATGATATTGAAAGTGTAAAGGGCGACTTTACACAAATAAAGGAATTCAAGGCTCTTGATGTGAAAGTTATTTCAAAGGGATCATTCAAATATGTCAGGAACGATGAAATACGTTTTGATTATACTGAACCGCGAGTCATGAGCATTGTTGTGGATGGGGCAATCGTAAAGATCATAGCAGGAGAAAAAACCACAACATATCCATTAATAGGACAAAGAAATGCCATGGCTGAAACGGCATTCATCATGGACCATTGTATGAAAGGACATTTACATGATCTCAGAACAGGATATAGCCTTGATTACCAGGATACCGGAAGATACCATAAAGTTACTGTCCGGCACCGCAGGAATATGCCGGACAATGCATTTGAAAGTATAGAACTGCTATTTGACAAGGATAGATATTCCCTTGAGGAAATGGCAATTAATGAAAGATCAGGATATGTGACTACTTATACTTTTACCGGAATGACTGTGGGTTTTATACGGTAAATTTCCTTTGCCAAAAAGTATTATATTTGAATTAAATTTACGCTATTATGAAGGTAAATGAGGTCCCCCAGGAAGATGGTTTTTATCAGCCGGACAGCACTGTACTATTAAGGGATCGTAATTTTGCACTGGACGAAAACGGAAAATTCACGGAAGTTCCAAGTGCAGGTTGGGGACCAAAGAACGATGCTATAAAATTTACCTGGAAAAACAGGATGGAAGAAGCGGAGGAGATCCGCCGACAGGTAATAGCCGGTAAATCAAGTCCCTTGGCATACCACATGATCAAATTACAGATGACACCTCCTATTCTTTCCGGTTATACGGGTATATCCAAACGTAAGATTAAAAAATTCTGCAAACCAAAACACTTTGCATCAATCGGGCAAGGGGAACTTGACAGTTTAGCCGACGCATTTGGTATAAGTGTTGAAGAACTCACCTCTATAGATTGAATATGGAAATCAATTTTGAACACAGACACGCCGCCCATTGTGAAAACGGTGTAATAAGAAATTTACTGAACTTTTACGGCGTGAAACTGAGTGAGCCAATGATCCTGGGATTGGGTTCCGGGATTTTCTTTTCCCACATGCCCTTTTACAAAATGCAGGGAATGCCCCTGACATCTTTTAGACCTTTTCACGGAAGAATTTTAAAGCGGGTCACCAAAACGCTTGGCATTGAAGTGCAAGAGTATAAATTCAAGGATCCTGATAAGGCAATGGAGAAACTTGACGAAATACTGTTCAAGCAAATCCCTGTGGGATTGCGTGTAGGGGTATATAGGCTGGCGTATTTTCCCAAGGAGTACCGGATCCATTTCAATGGCCATAATCTTTGTGTAATAGGCAAGGAAGGGGATGAATATATCATTTCGGATCCTATTGGCATGAATAAGAACAGGCTGTCTGCCACTGACCTGAAGAAAGTGAGGTATGCCAAGGGAACAAATTCCCCTAAAGGACACATGTACTATATAAAAAGCATGGAGCATTACAGACCGATTACGGCGGAAATGATAGAAAAGGCGACGCTTAAGACATGTTCCGATATGTTGGATATCCCTCTTCCTATGTTCGGCGCAAAGGGGATCGCTTATTTGGCAGGGAGGGTGAGAAAGTGGGAAAAACTGTATGGAAAAACAGATGCGGCACTCAATCTGGCCCAGGTGATACGGATGTTGGAAGAGATTGGAACAGGAGGTGCCGGGTTCCGATTCATGTATGCGGCATTTTTACAGGAAGCCGGTGAGTTTTTAAAAAGGCCGGAATGGAACGAATTATCCATGGAACTTAGCCAAGTTGGTGACCTATGGAGGGATTTTTCTTACAACGCCGCCCGTTTTTTTAAGCAGCGCGAGGGAGCTTTATCGTACAATGATCTGGCCAATAAATTGGATGTGATCTCTGCCCGCGAAACGGATGTTTTTTTACGACTTAAAAACTCGATTGAGCGTGGAAAATAAATTTATCATAGAGACGGTAGATCTTAAAAAGACGTATAAAGGTAAATTACATCCCACGCTGAACGGATTAAACCTGCGGATCCCCTATGGCTCTTTGTTTGGCCTGCTTGCTCCCAACGGTGCCGGCAAAACTACAGCAATCAATGTAATATGCGGACTGCGTAAGTATGACAGCGGGAAAGTGTTTATTGAAGGGTATGATTTATCCCGTGACCTGAAAGCCATCAAGCCCCTGTTGGGCCTCGTACCGCAGGACATTGCGCTTTATCCCACGCTGACTGCTTACGAAAATCTGAAAATATTTGGCGGGCTTTACGGAATTGAAAAGCCGTTACTGGAAAAACGCATTGATCAGCTACTTGAACTGTTTGACCTGTCGGCCAGCCGCAATTCCTATATCAACCGTTTTTCAGGTGGAATGAAGCGGAGGGTAAACATGGTCGCCGGCATGCTGCATGCTCCCGGGATATTGATCCTGGATGAACCGACTGTAGGTGTAGATGCACAATCAAGGATGATGATCCTTGAAAAACTGATTGAGATCAATCGCGCCGGGACAACCATCCTCTTTATTTCGCATTACCTGGAAGAAGCCGAACATATTTGCACCGAAGTAGCGTTCATGGATAACGGAACGATCATTTGCCAGGGGCATCCCGGTGACCTGATAGATGCACATAAACCTTGTGGCAGCTTGGAATCCATATACCTGAAGCTGACTGGAAAAAGGATGAGGGATACCCAATGAAAAAGTTCAGATATCTGTTATACAAGGATTATTTACTGTTGCGTAGAGATGTAGCGGGATTGATGCTTATGTTCCTGATGCCGTCCGTTCTGGTAATCTTAATGACTTTGTTGCAGCAAAGCACGTTTCATGCCATTACCGATGCCTCTGTCCCTCTTTTACTCGTTAATAACGACCAGGGAGAACTGGGGAGAACGATCGATAAGGAATTGGGGTCTTCCGGGATTTTTCGCGTTGACAGGCAAATAAACGGGAAAACCCTTTCACTGGAGGAATTGGAAAAAGAGGTGGCATCGAGCCGTTATACCCTGGGGATCTATATACCCGAAAACACTACAATTGGCATACAAAGAAATGTGGCCAGGTATGTTCTGGCGGCTTTTAGCGGAGAGGAAGTGCTTCCTTTGCTGGACAGTGTAGGCTTTACCATATTTGTAGACCCTACGGCAAAGGCCTCTTTCTATACGGCCATCATGAGCACATTGAAAGAAAGAACGCAGAAGATAGAATTCGAATATATCCTAAAAGAGATCTCAAGGCAAGTCAAGGAGATCAGTCCCATACCCATATCGACAGAAGGTATTTCCGGTCAACAGGTGTATATAGATATTCGGGATGCCCGTCTGAAAGGAAAGAATATGATTCCCACTCCTGTACAGCACAATGTGCCGGCCTGGTCCCTTTTTGCCGTTTTCTTTATTGTGATATCTCTTTCGGGAAGCATTATCCGGGAACGTCAGGACGGAAGTTTTTTCCGGCTCCTGACTATGCCTTGTTCCTATACTGACTATTTGTTGAGCAAGGCCATTGTGTTTACCGTTGTGGCCCTTATCCAGTTTGCTTTAATATTCCTGATAGGAGTGTTTATTTGCCCCCTTTTGGGACTGGACTCACTACATTTAGGAAGTTCTCCGTTTGCCCTGGTAGTATTGACCTTCTCATCGGCTGTTGCGGCTATCGGTTACGGTGTTGCTATCGGGAATATAGCCGACACATACCATCAGTCTTCCGTTTTCGGGGCTATCTCCATTGTGATCATGGCTGCCATTGGAGGGGTATGGATCCCGACCTATATCATGTCCGAACCCATGAAAAAAATAGGCATGTTTTCACCTATGCGTTGGGGGCTTTCCGGCTTTATGGAGGTTTTTCTTCAGGATGCCGGGCTAAAGGCTGTTCTTCCCGAAAGCGGTATGATGTTACTTTTTGGCATAGTGTGTTTTGCAATAGCCGTTACATTCAATTACCGCCGTAGACTGGACGTTTGAAGCCGTTTCTTCCCATGGCAGCGGCAGCTCCTTGTGATCTTACGGAATTGTAGTAAAAACTGCCCTGGTAAGGATATCCAATGTAGTTGATTATAAATAAATCATTGTCTCTTTCAAGTGGTGGAATCCGGGTCTAAAAAGCCAAACACTTTTGTTCAGAAACTGTCGGCAAATTCTGTTACCAGTTTGAACAACGGCAGGTAACGGTTAGTGAATATATGTTGGTAATCGTCCAGGGGCGTGTGATAAACGGAAGAAGCGTCCCCATCTACCATTATATACAGTGCAGGAACTTGCTTCATGGCAAAAGGATAATGATCGCTATCGTTTGATAAAGGATGTTGTTCAATGGTTCCAAAAAGATTTAACCTGTCATTTATCTCCCGGAAACGCAGCAGATTCTCCTCTCCTTCCGGCCCGGTTTCCACAAACAGGCGGTCCCCGTTGTCAGCGACCATATCCAGATTGATCACCTGATAAATCCTGTCAAGGGGTATTACCGGGTTGTCAGTGTAATACTCAGATCCCAAAAGGTTAATCTCTTCGGCAGCAAAAGCAATGAAAATGTATGTCAGATCCGGTCTGTTCTCAGGTTGGGCGTAGTATTCGGCCAGGGTCAGGAGGAAAGCTACTCCTGAAGCGTTATCATTGGCACCGGGATAAAAAACGTCCTTGCCAAAATGTCCCAGGTGATCATAATGGGCAACAAAAATGATGCAGGAATCTGCCCGTCCTTTACCTGGGATGTGGGCTATTACGTTGGAAGATTCATAGTTTTTTATCATCCTGCTTTCAATACGCACAGAGATTTCTTTGGCGTTATCCGGGAATGTGGAACTTGTCCAGATAACCGGTATGGGTTGTAAAGAACCGCTCCGGGATCTGAAGAAAGGAGGGCGCTCTTTTCGGATCATGATCAGCCCTGCAACAGGCATTTTATAAAGACTTTCGGGGGCTATTCCCATGTATTTATATACCAGGTCAAACTGCAATACTATGTATGTATTCCTGAAGTCTCCTTTTTCCAGCATTGGCAACAACCGTTCAGGATCATGATCCTTTTCTTCTATATATACCAGCGGGAAGGTTCCTTTCTGTGACGGAGAAAATTCTCTTACTATAAAATCATTGCCCGGTTGCAACTCCATTCCATCCACGGACATTTCCACTCTTTTATGGAAAACGTTTACATTGTATAGGAACGGTTGCAGATAGCCGTCATTGACCGAAGGTTCCAGGCCCTTTATCTTTTTAAATTCACCGGCAATGTATTTTGCCGCTTTTAAGTCTCCCCGTTTATAATTGGCACGGCCTTCGTATTTTTTAGAAGACAATTCCTCAATTACACTCTTGTAATACGTAATGTTTTGTGCCTGTACTATCGAAAAAGACATCAGAAGCAGGCACGATAGGATGATATTTTTATGTTTCATGGCAACAAAGATATATCTTTGTCGCTTATTTATGATCCATTCCATATTTTTTGACATTGACGGCACTCTGGTAAGTTTCCGGACCCATACGGTTCCCCCTTCCGCAGCACAGTCCATCAGGGAATGCCAGGCCAGGGGGATCCGAATATTTCTTTGTACCGGCAGACCGAAGATCCTGGTCCAGGATTTTTCCCTTCCACAATTCGGGAGTCTGTCTTTTGACGGATTAATTGCCCAAAACGGCTGTTATTGTGCAACGGGCGACGGACAGGTTATACATCAAAGCATCATAGACCCGCGTGATATCCGCGCTTTGGTCAATTATCTGAACGATCACGAACCTTTTCCCGTTTCACTGATGACAAGCACCAGGGTCTATATTAACTATATTGACCGGAAAGTGGAAAACCTGGCTTCATTCCTGGGCGTTGGACTTCCTCAGATAAGACCTCTTGAAACGGTCTGCGAGGATGTGATGCAGGTAAACATCTATGGAGACATCCAATTGGAAGCCAAAGTCATGAAGGAAGTATTCACCCGCTGTGAATCCAGCAGGTGGCACCCGGACTTTGCCGATGTAACGCCCCAGGGGAACAGTAAAAGGACAGGTATAGAGAAGATCCTTCAACATTACGGTCTTGAACGGAAAGGGACCATGGCTTTTGGTGACGGAGGAAACGACATTCCCATGCTCGAATATGTTGAGGTTGGAGTTGCCATGGGGAATGCCCATGATCCCCGGGTGGCGGAGGCAGCCGATCATGTGGCTCCACCATTGGATGATGACGGTATAGCAAGGTTTTTAAATTCCTTTTTTCTACATTTGTGACTATGAAACATTTGGCAATGATCGTACTGGCGATGACAATTTTCGCCTGTACGGAAAAACATATCCGGACAATATCTCCGGAAGCTGACGATGTTATAGACCGCTTACAACAGGCAGCCGGTGACAACCGATTCTTTTTCGGGCAGGAAGATTTTCCTTTTTACGGCTATTCCTGGGAATATGAGGACGGTCGGGGGGATGTCAAGGAAGTATGCGGAAGCCATCCTGCAGTTCTGGGGACTGATCTGGGGCATCTGGAACTCGGGGACGATAAAAATCTTGACGGGGTCCCGTTTGATGTCATGCGTCAGGCCATTATTGATCATTATAAGGCCGGTGGTATCGTAACGATCAGCTGGCATGCCCGGAACCCGGTAACTTCTTCCGACGCTTGGGATGTTTCGGATAATACGGTTGTTTCATCTATCCTTGAAGGAGGATCACATCACCGGTTGTTCCTGGGTTGGTTGGAGAGGGTGGCTGTTTTTTTGGAATCCCTGAAACTGGAAGACGGAACCCGGATCCCGGTGATCTTCCGTCCCTGGCATGAACATACCGGTTCCTGGTTCTGGTGGGGAAGAAAACTTTGTTCCAATGAGGAGTATATTGCATTGTGGAAGATGACCGTGCATTTCATGAGAGAGCGCTCTTTGGACAATTTGATTATGGCTTTTTCACCCAACTACGGAGGTTTGACCCGTAATATGTATATGGAACGGTATCCGGGAGACGATTATATAGATCTGCTGGGTTTGGATGCATACGGTGACGGGCAGGAGTTTATGGATATTCTGCGCAACGAACTGAACATGGTCGCTCAATTGGGTAAGGAACATAATAAACCCATTGCACTGACCGAGTGCGGAATGGGAGGCTTGGGCAATTCCAAATGGTTCACACAGATATTGCTGAAAGCCGTAGAAGGACTTCCCGTAACATATGCACTGGTTTGGCGTAATGCCCCGGGTTACCTTATGCCTATGCACATTTTTGCTCCATATCCCGGACATCCTTCGGCTGCGGATTTCATAGATTTTTTCCACAATCCCCGCACTTTGTTCCTCAACGAGATCTGATTTATACGGCTCAGGAGAATTATTGCATAACCTCTCTGATCTCTTCGGGTGTAACAGGTAAGCGTTTACTGCCTAACAGCCGATGTCCGTAGGGAGTGATCAAGACATCGTCTTCAATGCGGATTCCGCCAAAATCGTAAAGGGAACTGCATTTATCAAAATTAATAAAGGCAGCGTTATGTCCTTTGTCTTTCCACATTTCCAGTAAAGCAGGGATCACATAGAATCCCGGTTCTACGGTCATTACGTTTCCCGGTTGCAGAACACGCGCCATTCTCAAAGACTTAAGTCCAAACTGGGTACTCCTGGTAACTGTGTCGTCGTATCCCACGTATTGTTCTCCCAGATCCTCCATGTCATGGACGTCCAATCCCATGTTGTGTCCCAGCCCGGTGGGGAAAAACGCAGCATGTGCACCTGCCGCAACGGCCTCTGCTGTGTCCCCCTTCATAAGACCTATGTCTTTTAAGCCCTCTGTAATGATACGGGCAGCTGTAAGGTGTACGTCCTTAAATGAGATCCCCGGAGCGCACATACCTATGCAATGGTTGTTGGCTTTGAGTACCAGTTCATACAGATCCTTACTTATTCCCCTGAAAGTACCTCCCACGGGAATTGTGCGTGTAAAATCGCTGCAATAATGGCTTTGTAGTTCCGCTCCGGCATCTATGAGCAACAGCCGTCCTTCCTTCAGGACCTGGTGGTGGGAATGTCCGTGCATTACTTCTCCGTTCTGTGTAAGGATGATCGGGAATGAAGGCATATATCCTCCACTTACGGCAATACCTTCCATGATTCCGGCCAGTTCCTGTTCCACCATACCTGGCTTTGCCAGCTTCATGGCCGTATAATGCATGGCATAACCAAGATCACACGCCTTGTCTATTTGTTCTATTTCTTCCGGTTGTTTGATCATACGCATGGCAACGATGGCACGTATAAGTTCTTCCGAAGCTTTTCCCTTCTGCTCGTTTGGATGGATCTCCAACATATCCATCAACTCTATCATGTTGTCACTTCTGTAAGGGGGAAGAAAGTGAATGTTGCGTCCCTTTTTCTTTTCCCCTGAAATATATGTAGCCAGGGCTCCGCGCGGATTTGTATGTGAAATACCTATTCTTTGCGCCTTCTCCTTTACGCTGGGGAGCGGTCCGGTCCAGACAATGTCATCAATACCGACATCATCTCCGAACAAGACCTCTTTTCCTGTCTCAAAGTCTATGATTGCAGCCAGGTCGGGTTCGTCCAGACCAAAAAAGTACAGAAAAGTGCTGTCTTGTCTGAAATGGTACGTATTAGCTGGGTAATTACAGGGAGCTTCATGATTTCCCATGAACAGGCCTATCCCTTTGTTCAGTTTTGATTTTAATGCCTGACGACGTTGTGTGTAGATCTCTTTAGAAAACATAACGGTTGTATTTTTCTCAAAGATAGCAAAAAGTCATGTACCTTTGCCGCATGTTACCTACTTCACGCAAGGAATTGGACAGCCTGGAATACGCAAATGTGGATGTCATTCTTTTTTCGGGAGATGCCTATGTAGACCATCCCTCTTTTGGTCCTGCTGTTATCGGCAGGGTACTTGAAGCACAGGGATACCGGGTGGCCGTCGTTCCCCAGCCCAACTGGCGGGATGACCTGAGAGATTTTAAGAAACTGGGAGTCCCCCGTCTCTTTTTTGGAGTTACGGCCGGGAATATGGATTCCATGGTAAACCATTATACGGCAGCCAAACGGCTACGGAGCAACGACGCCTATACCCCGGAAGGCCGGGCCGGAATGAGACCCGATTATGCCGTTACGGTCTATAGCAGGATACTTAAAAAACTGTATCCTCACGTACCTGTAGTCATCGGTGGGATTGAAGCTTCTCTTCGCAGGCTGTCACATTACGATTATTGGTCAGATTCGCTCAAACCTTCCGTCCTGGTAGAATCAGGTGCAGACTACCTGGTATATGGAATGGGGGAACGTCCCATCATTGAGTTGGCTCAAAAGCTAAGGGAACGTGCCGCTTTAAGTGAGATCCGTAAAACACCCCAGATAGCCTTTTTGGTCAACAGTGCAGCTGAAGCGGGTGACACCCGGAATATGATATTTCTTCCCTCCCATGCTTCGTGCCGCCGGAGCAGGAAGGTATTTGCAGAACATTTCAGGATCTTTGAACAGCAGGCCAATGTATCTGATCCTCCCGTACTGGCAGAGCCTCTCAACGATACGGCAGGCAAAACGGTTATTGTGAACCCCCCGTTCCCCCTGATGACTACCGGCATGATAGATGCTATTTATGACCTTCCGTTTACCTATCGGGCGCATCCCCGTTATAAGGGAAAAAGAATTCCGGCCCTGGATATGATCAGGTTTTCCATATGTATTCACAGGGGATGTTTCGGAGGATGCAGTTTTTGTACCATTGCCGCTCACCAGGGAAAAAAGATCACTTCGCGTTCACAGGGATCGGTCCTCAAAGAAGTATCCAGGCTTACTGCAATGGAGGAATTCAGGGGACATGTGACAGACCTGGGAGGTCCGACGGCCAATATGTACAACATGCAGGGGAGGAACCGAAAGATGTGTGATGCGTGTCACAGGACATCCTGCCTGTTTCCGGCCGTCTGTAAAAACCTGAACACATCCCATAGACCGTTACTGGAACTGTACGAAGCGGTAAGGAATATGCCCGGGGTAAAAAAAGTCACAATAGGGAGCGGTATCCGTTACGATCTTTTTTTGAATGAAAAAGGATTTTTGAATGATGAAGGGAAGCGGTTTTTCTTCGATTTGTTGAGGTACCACGTTTCGGGACGCCTGAAAGTAGCTCCCGAACATACACAGGATCATGTGCTCGAATTTATGCACAAGCCTTCTTTTGAACTATACCGTGTCCTGTCAGAAGCATTCCACCGTGAAAATACTGCTCAGGCTTTAAAACGGCAACTTGTCCCATATTTTATTTCGTCGCATCCGGGGTGTACACAGCATGATATGTCTGTATTGGCCGCCAAATTCAAAAAAGACAGGATCCGGGTAGAGCAGGTACAGGATTTTACGCCTACTCCTATGACCAAATCTTCGGTCATGTATTATACCGGTCTTGTGCCGGAAACCGGAAAAAAGGTTTTTGTAGAACGGGACCTACAAAAAAAAGCCCTCCAGAAGGAGAGCTTTTTTCAAAAGTAAAGTTTCATTCTAATAGCCCGGATTCTGTTGTGAACGAATGGCTTCGTTTGCATTCATCTCATCTATCGATATGGGCAGAATGGTCTTGTGGAATGTCCTGTCTATGGTCTTTTCACGGTGCGTGATCACTACCATAGGATAAATAAAGTCATCGTTAAAGGTTATGGTCTTGTTCAGACGCATCATATCAAAGAAACGATGTCCTTCTGCGAACAATTCCTTACTTCTTTCGTTCAGGATCATATCCACTGTAATGTTCGCTGCGGTTGCCTCAGCCAGGTTGGGAGAGCGTTTGCGGATGGCTTGCAGATATGTGGCGGCCTTTTCCTTGTTACCGGAACCCAAAGCGGCTTCTGCAGCTATCAAATATACTTCAGACAGACGGATCACTTTGATGTTCACAGCTGTTGGGGATCCTTTTCCGTCTCCTTCAAAAGTGGTGCTTCCGCTATATTTGTAGCAAGAACCATAACGGTACACGCCCGTGTCTCTATAGGATTCATCATAGTCCATAACACCCCAGCGCACATCATCGGGATCCTGGTTCATCCGTTCGAGCCAGTAATCACTGGCCATGAACCACCCCATGGCGGAGGTAGAACCGTGACCGTGACGACGCAGGTAAAAACTCAATGATCCGGACCCAAGGTCGGATTCTCCTTGAAGTATGGCCAGCTCAAATATAGATTCGGTATTGAACTGGGCAGTCCATGAGCGAACCCAATTGTCGTTGGTGTACAGGGTATATACTTTTGAGTTGATCACAGTTTCGGCAGCCGCAAGGGCAGCACTGTAATTTTCCATATACAGATGGACACGGGCCTGAATGGCCATGTTGGCATAATAGTTTATATACCCGTTGGTCTTTTTCTTTTCCAAAAGCGGTGCTCCATCCGTAAGGTCCTTTAATATCTGGGCATAAACCTGTTCTACGGTAGCCCTTGTGGGTTGTGCTGATGCATCCAGGGGTTCCAGCGTAAGCGGAACACCCAAAGCCGTTTTATCCATGTTGTAGGGTTTGCCATACAGGCGGACTAGGTCAAAATACATCAGGGCACGGAGGGTAAGAGCCTGTCCCTTGTAAATAAGCAGGGTATTTGTGGAGCTGCCTTCTGCCTCGATCTTTTCAATGTTGACAAGCAGGTTGTTCACCTGTGCCAGGCAGTGGTAGATCTGGATCCAATATCCCGAATAAGCGTTAGAGGACGGGGAATGATTGAACGTATACAAAGCGTCCAGACCTCTTCCTTGTGAACGCAGGGCAAAATCACCTCCCTTGGCATCGCCGTACATAATGAAGTTGCGTCCATAATAACTGTAGGATGTCATCTTACTCATAATGCCATTCATGATTACTTTGGCATCGGCTGCGGTGGTAATGGATGTTTCGGCTGCGGCAGAATTACTGGGTTTGACGTCCAAGAATCCTTCACAAGATACGGTCAGAACAACGCAAATTGCTGCTAGTAATATATTTATCTTTTTCATAGTGTTGTTCAGTTAATCGTTAAAAACTAAATTCCAGACCGAAGGTGAAAGTTTTACCCAATGGGATTTCCCATCCCCTGGATCCATATTCGTTCACTTCGGGGTCATATTCCTTATGAGCTGCAAGTGTCCACAAGTTAGAGCCGTTGAAGAAAATTCTGGCATTCTGGATGCTGATCTTACTTGTCCAGGCACGGGGCAGGTTGTAAGCAACAGATAAACTTTTCAGTCTTAAGTAATCAGCCGGATTCATATGACGGCTACTCTTCTGATTTACGTCTTCCATGTCGATGGCTATACGCTGGGCATATTTTGCCGTTTTATTTTCAGGTGTCCAGCGATTGTCATAGCAATACTTTGACATGATACGTTCCCAGTAATAACCGTCGTCATTTACGTCACGGCCAACGGCATTGTACGTATATCCGCCGATCTTGTAAACAAAGTTTAAGGCAACGGTCAACCCTTTCCAGGTTAAATCGGTGGTAAAACCGCCAAAGAAGTCGGGATGGGCATCACCCAGGATTATTTCATTTGCCTTTGAATAGCTGTACGTAGCGGGACGACCGTCAACGGTCAGATCCGGTTGCTTATCGTTATTCAGGAACCAGACATTCTTTCCGGTCTCATCTTCGACTCCGGCCCACTCACGACCGTAAAGGGCCAGGGTGGATTCTCCTTCGCGGTAAATGAATTTGGCACGGGCATCTCCTCCTGTGGGATCATACCAGATGATATCCTGGCCGTCATAAAGCTTGGTAACGGTGGAACGGATCCATGATCCGGTCAGACCGGCACTCCAGCGAAGATTGTTCGTACGGATGATATCACCGCTCAATTCAATTTCCACCCCATGGTTGTTGATCTCACCGATATTCCTAAGGGTGGAACTGAACCCGGTAACGGTGGAAATGGGAACGCTTTGCAACAGGTCTTTAGAATCCCTGTTAAAGTATTCCACGGTACCGTTCAAACGGTTGTTAAACAATCCAAACTCCAGGGCTGCATTCCATGTATAACTGGTTTCCCAGGACAGGTTGGCATCTGCAATATTGGCGACACCGCCACCCGGATCTTCCATATACTTGTTATTATAGGAAGTAAGGGCACGCCAGCCGTAATTAGATGAAGGAAGTGTCCCGTTTACGCCGTAAGATGCTCTAAGGCGCAGATTACTGATCTGGCGGATATTCTTCATGAATGATTCATTGCTGATCCTCCACGATCCGGCAACCGACCAGAAGTTCCCCCAGCGGGTGTTGGAACCCAGGCGGGAGGATCCGTCACGCCGGAATGAGCCTGACACGTAATAACGTCCGTCATAACTGTATTCGGCACGTGAAAGAAGCGACAGTATGGTGTTACCCCAGAAATAGGCATTGGCATCCAAAACCCCTGCAGTGGCAACGGTATGCAGGGCACTGGTAGGCAGGTTGGTACCGGAAGAACGTTGGAAATCGGTCTTGTTTTCTTCCGCTTCCCATCCCACGAGTAAATTGACTACGTGTTTGTCAGCAAATTCCTTATCATAGTTCAATGTAGTAGATGATACGATCTTCTGGAAATTGGTGAACATTTCGTGGACCTGACCTTTCACACTGGAAGCGATAAAGTGGTTGGCACTGTAGTAGAGATGGTCCCTTGTCTGTGTGTTGTCAAACGAGAGGACTGATTTCAATACCAGTTCCGGCATGAATTTTACGGTCAGGGTCTCGTTTGCCGAAAGACGCAAAACGTTGGATTCGTTTTCCCATTCATTGTTGTAATAAACATGGTTATAGGCATAACTGCCGAAACGTGCTGTCCAGGGGTTACCTGTCTTATAATCGGTAGGCCAGTACAAGGGCCACAACAGGTTCCTGGATTGCATGAAGTAGTTGGATCCGGTGCTGCGGGTGTCGTTGAATCCGTGCTGCACGTTCTTGGCAATGTTTACATTGGTGGAGAACTCAATGAGTTTGCCTACCTTTTGGTTAACGTTCACCCGGCCTGCAATACGACTGAAATCGTTGATAATGCTGCGTCCCTGTTCTTTTGTATAAGACAGGGATGAATAATAACTAGTCCTTTCGCTGGCTCCGCTGACAGACAGGTCGTATGTCTGGTATATAGCGGTGCGGAACAACACATCATCCCAGTTGTGGTACTTACCTTCCCTGTTTTCAATACCGTCTTCCATTCCCAGTATCTTAAGGGATTTGACCGTATTGTCATCAGCAGTAAAGCGGTAACCGTGTTTGTTAAAACGTTTGTTTAACTGGGCAAGAGCAGAAGTACTGGAGGCAGCATCCGTTTTGCCTTCATATTTTCCGGCGTTCCAGAAGTTTTCATAATACAGTTCAACTTGTTCCTCGGGGCTTGCAATGTCAAAGTTGACAGTGGCGAACGAGGGAGTAATCCCCACGGATGCCTTGAAATTAACAACAGGTCTTCCCAGACGTCCGGTTTTGGTCGTTACCAGGATGACCCCGTTGGCGGCGCGAGAACCGTAAAGGGCGGAGGCAGCGGCGTCTTTAAGGACAGTGATCGATTCTATATCCTGAGGATTAAGCGTGCTCATCACGTTATTGGTGGCATAGATATAACCGCTCATTTGTCCGGTGCTTCCCGAGACTACGGGAACCCCGTCTATAACATAAAGCGGTTCGTTGGAAGCATTCATGGATCCAATACCGCGTACACGAATGCTCGAAACGGCACCGGCCTGTCCCGAAGTGGTAGTGATCTGCATACCGGCTACTTTCCCGTTTAGGGCATTTTCGAAAGAAAGGGTGGGGACGTCCTTGATGTCTTCAGCTTTGACCACAGAAGCAGCTCCCGTATAGGTTCCTTTTCTTGCCGTGCCATAAGCTACCACCATGACTTCCTCTAGGGCAAGTGCATCCGGCGTCATCGTTACATTCACCACATTCCTTCCGGCTACAGGTACCTCTATGGTAGTGTAACCGACATAAGAAAATAGAAGTACTGCATTGGCCGGGCATCGTTCGATCACAAAATTCCCGTCAATGTCAGTGTTCGTTCCCAGTCCTCTTTCTCCCTGGATCAGAATGGTCACAAAAGGGAGAGGAGAACCGTCTTCTGAAGATGTTACCTTACCGGTAACCCTTGATTGTGCAAGAGCAGACATTGAAATCAATGCCGCCAGCACAAATAATAGAGATTTCTTCATGAATTTTCGGATTTAGGGTTAACAAAAAATTTCAACAAAGAAACAAAGTTAATAAACTAAAATCATTTTCACAAGGGTCTGTAATAAGGGTAAGGCTTTTAAATTCTCATAAAATAGGGTAATTTTGTTGCAGAATAAAAAAACGTTTTATGCACGTACATATCGTCTCTCCCTCTCCTATTGGAACAGATGAATTGAAAAAGGTCATTGCCGGGGAAACCCGTTTGGAATTATCCGAAGAATCGCGGCAGCGAATACGTTTATGCCGTGAATATCTTGATAACAAGATATGCCGTTCGGGAGACCTGGTATATGGGGTCAACACCGGATTCGGTGCATTGCACAATGTGGCGGTGGGCAACAGGGAACTGGAGCAACTACAGAAAAACCTTGTCATGTCCCATGCATGCGGTATAGGTCCGGAAGTACCCCAACAGATCGTGCGGCTCATGCTGTTTCTTAAAATACGCTCTCTTTCCTACGGGTATTCCGGAGTGCAACTTAAAACAGTGGAACGGTTGATAGACTTTTTCAACAACGGGGTTTACCCGGTAGTTTACGAACAGGGTTCGCTTGGCGCTTCGGGAGATCTGGCTCCGTTGGCACATCTGGCACTGCCCCTGATAGGGATGGGGGAGGTTGAGTTCGGTGGCCGGCGTATGTCAAGCCTGGAACTGAACCGGCAGATGGGATGGGATCCGATAAACCTGCAATCCAAGGAAGGACTGGCTCTGCTAAACGGAACCCAGTTCATGTGTGCCTATGGCCTTTGGTGCTTGGTAGAGGCGCAAAGACTTTCCATGCAGGCAGACATGATATGTGCCCTCTCTCTTGATGCATACGATGGGAAGCCGGATCCTTTTACAGAGGAAGTCCACCAAATACGACCTCATGCCGGACAGGCCAAGACTGCCGGTGCCATCAGTGCGTATTTGAAAGGGAGTGAATTGATTTCCAGGTATAAGGAACACGTACAGGACCCGTATTCTTTCCGTTGTACACCGCAGGTGCACGGAGCCACAAAAGATTGTATTGAATACGTGGCACAAGTCCTTACCAACGAAATGAATGCAGCTACGGACAATCCCACTATTTTCCCGGACCTGGACAAGATTGTCTCTGCAGGGAATTTCCATGGGCAGCCGTTGGCGTTGGCACTTGATTTCCTCTCTATTGCCGTTGCTGAACTGGGAAGTATATCGGAGCGCAGAATCAATCAACTGGTTTTGGGCAAAAGGGGACTTCCGCCGTTTTTGGTTGCCAGGCCCGGGCTGAACAGCGGCTTTATGATCCCTCAATATACGGCGGCATCCATAGTCAGTCAAAACAAACAGCTCTGTACGCCATCCTGTGTAGATTCCATTGATTCTTCGCAGGCGCAGGAAGACCATGTGAGCATGGGGGCCAATTCCGCATTGAAGTGCTACCGTGTCATGGACAACGTACAAAGGATTCTGGCCATTGAATTGTTCAATGCGGCTCAGGCAATCGAATTCCGAAAACCGGCACGTACTTCTCCCTTTTTGGAAAGACTTGTTGCCTCATTCCGCAAACATGTGCCTTTTATTGAAGATGATACGCTTATGTATCCCTATATACATAAAGCAGAAAGCTTTTTGAAAAATGAATGGTATACTGATTGAGAATATCAAACAACTGGTACAGGTGAGGAAAACCGATCCCGGGAAAACTTCATCTTTTTGTCGGGGAAAAGACATGAGTCGCCTTCCTTATATTGATAATGCATGGCTGTTTATCCGGGATGGGGTCATAGACGGTTTCGGTCCCATGGACAGTTGTCCCTATACGGAAGATATTCCCCTGGGCACGAAGATTATTGACGCCACCGGCAAATGCGTCTTTCCTTCTTTTTGCGATTGTCATACGCATCTGGTTTATGCAGGTAGCAGGGAAAAAGAATTTGCGGACAAGATACGCGGTCTCTCTTACCGCGAGATCGCCGCACGCGGGGGAGGCATCCTGAATTCGGCGGCGTTGCTTCACCAGACATCAGAAGATGCACTCTTTGAACAAAGCCTGGTCCGGGTACGGGAGCTGATCCGTTTTGGGACGGGAGCCGTAGAGATAAAAAGCGGGTATGGCCTGACAGTGGAGGATGAATTGAAGATGTTGCGTGTGATCCGCCGTATTGGAGAAGAAACCCCCTTGACGGTCAAGGCTACTTTTATGGGGGCGCATGCCGTTCCGGCCCAATATAAGGGAAGACAGTCGGAATATGTAGATCTGGTCATTGACCGGATGATCCCCATGGTGGCTGCCGAAAACCTGGCACAATACGTGGATGTTTTTTGTGAAACGGGCTTTTTTACGGTAGAAGATACGGAAAGGATATTTACGGCTGCCCTTAAATACGGGCTCAGACCCAGGGTTCATGCCAACCAAATGGATTTTTCCGGTGGTGTGCAGACGGGGGTGGCATACGGGGCCATATCCGTAGACCATCTGGAGCATACCGGCCCTGATGAATGGGAAGCCCTGGCCGGATCTGACACCATGCCGGTACTGTTGCCCGGATCTACGTTCTTCCTTAAAATGGATTATGCTCCCGCCAGGGAGATGATAGATCGCGGACTTCCGGTTGCACTGGCCTCCAATTACAATCCCGGTTCTTGTCCTGCGGGGAATCTGCAGTTTATGATGACACTGGCCTGTCTGAAAATGAAAATGACCCCGGAAGAAGCCATCAATGCCGCCACGATAAACGGATCACATGCCATGGATCTTTCCCTGAGGTTCGGTTCCATAGAGGTAGGAAAAACTGCCAATCTATTCGTGACGGTTCCCATCCCTTCCTATGAGTATTTTGCTTATGCATTTACCAGCCCTTTAGTTGAAACTACAATATTAAACGGAAAAATAACAGAACAATGATCTTTACAGCATCACAACAATTTACAACATTATTAGGACTGCTGACCATAGTCCCTGCAGGCCACGGAGCCGTATGCTTTAAATTGGAGGATATGGTCATATATGTGGATCCTTATTCCGCGACGACGGATTACAGCCGTTATCCGAAGGCAGATATCGTTTTTTTCACCCACGATCACTTTGATCATTATGACACAAAAGCCCTCGAACAACTGGTAACCCCACAGACCGTTTTTGTGGGACCCCGTTGTATGGAGCAGCATCTGAAACTTATCAAGACTTTGAATAACGGGGATACTTTCAAATGGAAAGACATAGAAGTGCAGGCCATACCGGCATACAATATCATCAACAAGAAGCCCGACGGCAATCCGTTCCATCCCAAAGGATACGGCAACGGATACTTGTTCACGTTCGGGGACTTTAAGGTATATATTGCCGGCGATACGGAACTGATCCCGGAAATGAAAGACCTGGGGCCAATAGATGTGGCCATTTTACCCAAGAATCTGCCATACACCATGAGCGACAGCCAGTTTGTGGAAGCCGTCAAACTGATCGGAGCTCCGGTGGTATATCCCGTACATTATTTTGAGCTTGACAAGGAGGCTTTGGAGAAAGCCGTGGGCGAGGAAGTAAAACTTATTTATAAATAATTGTATGAAAAAAATCATTGAATGTGTCCCAAACTTCTCTGAGGGCAGGGATAAGCATGTCATTGACCTGATTGCCGGTGTCATTGAGTCAACAGAAGGGGTGAAACTGCTTAATGTGGATCCCGGAGAAGCAACGAACCGGACGGTTATGACTTTTGCCGGTTCTCCCGAATCGGTCGTGGAAGCGGCATTCAGGGCCATCAAAATGGCTTCTGAACATATAGATATGCGCAAACACCATGGGGAGCATCCCCGGATTGGTGCGACGGATGTTTGTCCCCTGATTCCTGTTTCGGGTGTGACTATGGAGGAAACTGTGGAATATGCAAGGCAACTGGCCAAAAGGGTAGGAGAAGAGCTCGCGATCCCGGTTTATTGTTATGAATATGCGGCATTTTCCGATCAACGCAGAAATTTGGCCGTATGCCGTTCCGGAGAGTACGAAGGGCTTGAGGCCAAGTTGAAAGATCCGCTATGGAAACCGGATTTTGGTCCCGCCCAATATTCGGAACGTACGGCTTCCACGGGATTGACGATCATTGGGGCACGGGACTTCCTGATAGCAGTGAATTTCAATCTCAATACGACTTCGGTCAGAAGGGCGAACGCCATTTCTTTTGATGTCAGGGAAAAGGGCAGAAAAGTGATCGTTAATGGAGTTGAAACGCAACAGCCCGGAACGCTGAAGCATTGTAAAGCCATCGGATGGTTCATCAAGGAATACGGGATAGCCCAGGTATCCATGAACCTGACCAATATAGGGGTCACCCCGTTACACGTAGCTTTTGACGAAGTATGTGATAAAGCCACCAAACGGGGAATACGCGTTACGGGGACAGAGCTGGTCGGACTTGTCCCCAAGAGTGCCCTGCTCGATGCCGGAAAGTATTTTCTTGGCAAGCAGCAACGCTCCCTGGGCCTTCCCGAAGAAGAAATCATCAGGATCGCCATCAGGACTATGGGTTTGGATGAACTTAAACCGTTCGATCCCAAAACAAGGATTCTGGAATATCTGTTGGATGACCGGCCGGTCGGAGAAGGATTATGTGACATGACATGCCGTGAATTTGCACTGGAGACTGCCAGTGAATCCCCCGCTCCGGGCGGAGGTTCGGTGTCGGCCTATATGGGTGCCCTGGGTGCTTCCCTGGGAACGATGGTAGCCAATCTTTCTTCCCACAAACGGGGATGGGATGAGCGGTGGGAATACTTTTCACAATGGGCTGAAAAAGGCCAGGTTTTGCTTTCGGAACTGCTTCACCTTGTAGAGGAGGACACGTTGTCCTACAATAAGGTCGTGGATGCTTTTTCCATGCCTCGCGAGGGAAAGGACGACAAGGCAAAAAGGGCAGAAGCTATAGAGAATGCCACCCTGTATGCTGCCCAGGTGCCTTTGCAGACCATGAAGACTTCTTTGCGGGTTTATGATATCCTCGAAGCGATGATCCTTCATGGCAACCCCAATTCGGTTACTGATGCGGGGGTGGGAGCGTCCGCCGTTCTGTCAGCAGTCAAAGGAGGGTACCTTAATGTATTGATCAATATTTCCGGGCTAAACAATAAGGAAACAGCCCGGTCTTTAAAAGAAGAGGCCGACAGACTGCTTGCCTTTGCATGGGAAAAAGAAAGCAGCCTTTGGGCATTGGTCATGGATAAAATAAATGAATAAACAAATAAATAAATAACAAAATGAAACATTTAGTTTTTGCAGTTATTTTTTTAACTTCAGCAATTATGATACAGGCTCAGGATATCAAGCTGCCCCAGCCGCAAAAAACAGGAGGGGTACCATTGATGGAAACGCTGAACAACAGGCGCTCAACGCGTGAAATATCCGAAAAACCTCTTTCACTGCAAACCTTGTCGGATCTTTTGTGGGCAGCCGCAGGGGTGAACCGTGAAGATGGAAGACGTACGGCTCCTACTGCTATGAATATGCAGGAAATCGATATTTATGTCTATACCCCGGAAGCCGTTTATCTTTATTTTCCCGCCGAACATGTAATGAAGCATATTCTGGACGGGGACTACAGGGATGAGACCTTCAGACAGCCTTTTGCCAAAAAGGCCCCGGTTGTCCTTTTATTTGTTGCCAACTATCAGAGAATGCAGCGTCTTGACCAGCAACAGAAAGATTTTTACGGGGCAACCGATACCGGGTTCATCAGCCAGAACGTCTATCTGTTCTGTGCCCAGGCCGGTTTGAATACGGTCGTCCTTGGCATGATAGACAGGGATGCGGCTAAAAACAGGCTCAAATTTGACGGAAAGGCTCAACTTGGGCAACCGGTAGGATATCCTATATCTCGCTGAAACCGAACCTGCCGGGAAGTATTAAGCAGGCAATGGTGGGGATCAGACAGAGACGGTTGTTCCTGAACGGGGCACTATCCAAAACTTGGTATAAATGACCGTTGGGTTTTGGACAGTGTCCCATAAAAAAGTGAAATCAAGTAATGTAATATAAACTAAAAAGGCTGGGGGTAACATTCCTCCAGCCTTTTATGGTGTATCAGTCTTTGTGTGCATTTAATCCTTGATACAACGGACAGAAAACCCATAATCACGGAAGTTGGCATCAACATATAAACACTTCAAATCAGCAGAATCGTAGTGTATATAAAAGACCGCGAACGTGGAGGACTCCTCCGTAGAAGTCCACCAATAAGTTGAATTTCCAATTCCGGAGAAGGGGCCTGTACCGGTTTCGCGCCTACCCCCCGGTAGTGCTGTAAAACCACTTTCGTTGGTAGCTCCGGTATTGGGGGCCGTCCAGTGGGTTGTTCCGGTTTCTCTCATTTTGTGGCTGGATTCAATTCCCAGATGCGTTCTCAAATCTACCCACTCTGCATTACTGGGTAAATGCCACCCGTCCGGACAAATGCCTTGTACGCCGCTGGGATTACTGTTGCTGCTTGCAGCCCCATTCATAGCTGCCGGCCGGTTATACAACACCCCATAGGTATAATAATTGGCTGTGATTTTAGCCTCTGCCACATTTGTGCGCTCAAAACCGTAAACGTAATAACGAGGATCTGTGTCTGATCCTGAGTCGGAAAGATATACTTCCGGCAGATACGCCAGGTTTCTTTTCATCCAGACCTGACTGCCAATCGTGACATATGGATATAACTGATGGTCACGGCTATCCTCAAAGACATCGTACCATTCCGAATCTGCTGTGTCCAGTGTTACCACATATTTCTTGGTACCCTCAAAAGTTCCTCCTGTCGGTGGTGCTTTGGTGATTTCTTTCCAGGTCCCATCATTAAAATTCAAGGCAATCCGCAAGTCTTCACTGTGATTTCTGGGCACCACCATCATGTATACGCTGGTAGGTGAATCGGAAAGTATAGCAGGGGTGGTTAGCGTAACAGTTACATAATTGAAAGCGTTGCTTAAGATTAGATTAGTTGTTGCCGATAGATCATCCCAAAATTTAATCTCGCTATTGGTGCATGCCAGCAGATTGGGTCCAGTAAGTCTGATCTTTTTCAGAGTTCCGCTACCTTTGATCTGAAATTCAATCATGGTAAAGAGATGGACAAAGTTGAAGTTTACCGGTCCGGTAGGGGAAACTTTGCGACTCGCTACCATATAATCCAATGCTCCAATATGATCCGTATTATCTGCTGCAGACTGTGTCTGTTCCGAAGGTATGGAAAAGGGTATGGCTTCGCGATCCCCGGTATATCCAGAATTATAAGGGTAATAGGCACAAAATTCATGCTCTCCTGCCCCCCAGACTAAAGAACCTGTAAAGGCCGAACTTTTTCCATTGCTTTGTGCGGTATAAGGTATGTTGTTGTTCGGTGCTGCTGCCTGGGGCGAAAAGATCCCGATCTTATCCACATCTTTCACCCAGTGGGTTTCCAATCCCGATAATGTAGTTTTTGTTCCGGTTTGTTCCTCTGCCGTATAGGCTGTAACGGTAATGGTTCCGGCAGTAGGAGCGGGAGTATCCGGTATTTCTTGCAGGGAACACGCATTCAAAGCGGTTATCCCCAAAACGGCGCATGTTGCTATAATCAGATTTTTCATCATACTTCTTTTTTAATGTTACCATTTACCATGTTAC
>Ga0208195_1000836_pt1 | contig 37590 bp, 26 predicted proteins | sample AD_UKC077_MetaG_FD_184441 | JGI IMG/M metagenome (GOLD analysis project Ga0208195, IMG submission 184441) | Active sludge microbial communities of municipal wastewater-treating anaerobic digesters from USA - AD_UKC077_MetaG (SPAdes) (version 2) | ecosystem: Engineered > Bioreactor > Anaerobic >... | reverse complement strand
TCGAGCATCCGATATATTTTCTCCAAGTGATGTAATTGCCATTACTCGCCCACCATTGCTTAATATGGTGTCGTTTGAAATTTTTGTTCCGGCGTGAAAAACAGTGCTTTCTGTAATAGACGAAAGCCCCTCTATTGCCTCTCCTTTAGTGTAATTGCCCGGATATCCCTGACTTGCCAAAACTACTGATATTGCTGTACGTGGGTCTATCTCAACCTTATAATTGTGTAGTTTTTCCTGCCAAGTCAGGTTAAACATCTCAACTATATCGGATTTTAAACGCATCATTACAGACTGTGACTCAGGATCACCCATGCGACAGTTGTACTCAATAACATAAGGCTCGCCGTTTACGTTCATTAGACCTATAAAGATAAATCCCTTATAATCAATTGATTCTTTATATATTCCTTCTATAGTTGGTTTAATAATTTTATCAACAACCTTTTGTGTAAACTTACTATCGCAGAATGGAACTGGAGAGACTGAACCCATACCACCTGTATTTAAACCTTGGTCGTTATCGCCAATACGTTTGTAGTCTTTGGCTTCGGGCAATATGACAAACGATTTTCCATCAGTTAAAATAAAATACGAAACTTCAATGCCCGATAAAAACTCTTCTATAACAATGTTGTCACCTGCTTTTCCGAACATTCCGTCAAGCATCTGGCGCAGTGTTCTTTTTGCTTCTGTAATATCGGGTGTGATTATTACACCTTTGCCGGCAGCCAAGCCATCTGCTTTCAAAACATACGGAGGCTTAAGTGTTTCCAGAAACTTCTCACCTTCTGATATATTTGATTTTGAAACAGTTAAAAAACGTGCTGTAGGTATATTATATTTTACCATAAACTCCTTTGCAAACTGCTTCGACCCTTCAAGCTGTGCCCCTTGTGATGACGGTCCAATAACTGCAATTTTAGAAAGCTCGTTGTGTGATTTGAAATAGTCGTAAATGCCATTCACTAAAGGCTCTTCTGGACCTACTACAACCATTTTAATATTGTTTTCGAGTGCAAATTTACCTACTGCATTAAAGTCGTTGGGATTTATTTCAACATTTGTTCCTTCGCTTGCTGTACCTGCGTTTCCTGGAGCTATATAAAGCTTTTTAACAAGTTTACTTTGTTTAATTTTGTATGCAAGTGCGTGTTCGCGTCCTCCGGAACCTAAAAGAAGAATGCTCATTGTTATTTGTTATTGTCCGATAAAAAAGTGGTCAAACATGGTTGTCTTTCACAATTTATCGTACTTTGACAACTAATTTTAAAAGTACGATTAGCAAAAGTACTCATTTTTTCGGATAATCTGTTTTACTATTGGAATTTATACCGATTGGACATATACTATTCAGTGCCACTTACCATTGGAACAAATGAGAATAGTCCAAAATCCTCAGTCTTAAATTCTGTTTCTGAAAGTTTTATAACTCTTTGCATCGTTTGAACACTCCCTTTATCAACAGGGATTACTATATATCCACCAGTAGCCAATTGCTCTTTTAAAGCCTCCGGAACAAATGGCGCTCCGCATGTAACAAGTATTTTATCAAATGGTCCATAAGTTGGTTTTCCAGCATAGCCATCGCCAAAAAAACCGCGAATAGTAAGTCCTAATTGTGAAAACAGACGTTGTGACGATTTAAAGAGTTCTTTTTGACGCTCTATTGTGAAAACTTTTGCCCCCATTTGCGCCAGTATAGCAGCTTGATACCCTGAGCCTGTACCAATTTCCAACACTTTTTCCCTTGGTTTGACTTCGAGTAGCTGTGTTTGAAATGCAACCGTATATGGCTGACTGATAGTTTGCCCTGCAGCAATTGGATACGCTTTATCAACATACGCATAGTCTAACAGCCCTATATCAAAAAACTGATGACGAGGGACTGTCATCATTGCGTCTAAGACTCGCTTATCGGTAATGCCTTTATTGCTAAGTGATTGAACCAATTGACTTCTAAGTCCTTTATATTTAAAATCATCGGGAATCATAGTAGATTTATTTTGACTGCGAATTTAAACAAAAGTTTGTAATGGCGGTGTCTCATAAATGTCCAACTGCTTCGTTACTTCGATATTCGGGCTCAGTCACGTACTTCATGTACGCTCCTTCGCCCTCAATCTCAGTGCCTTGCATTTGGACACTTCTGAGACACCTTACCAATTTTTAGCTAATTGTTACTTTTTAGACAGCCTCTATTAAACTTGCGAGTGTTGTACAAGATCACGAAGCGACTTGAGCATATTGCCCACATGCAATATCATCACCTTTGTTTCTTGTAATATTGTGAGATATAAAACGCTGTTTCGTGTATTAACATCACCCGTTTTTATTCGCTTGATTTGCGCCAGTCGTGCCTTTTCAATCATTTTTTGTATATCGCTAATTTTTTTAACAACCTCTTTTGTTTTGTAATGTTCGTTTTCCATTATTAAATGTAGGGCAAGATTGAAAAAATCTGACATTTTTTCCGATATCTCTCCCAATTCGTGCTGTTGTTGGGCGGTAATAGGTTTGTGATTGTTATTCACATGTTCAAAAACAGGAGTTGTTATGAAGTTCAAACAATGGGCAGCTTCTCGCATATAGTCTATGGTTTGAACATAATATTGTCCTGATTCATCTGACAGTTTGTTTAAACTTCGAATAACTTTATAAATGCCATTCTTCATCTCTTTTGTTTGATAGTTGAAATCAAAAGAGTCTTGATTTATGCTTCTTAGCGTTCTTCTGTCCTCCTCTATCAAACCATTTATGGTAACAAAATATATTTTCGATATTTTAATAATAGCGTTTTTTACAGAATCGTTACTTTTTTCAACCCATTGATGTAACGAGTGGGCTTGCTCCTCTTTTTCTTGTTCTATCTTATGTTGTTCCTCTCTGTGTTTTCTTCTTGTACGTGCTGCTGATTTATATAAAGCTACAGCTGTAATAAAAAGCATTACAAACAATCCGTATGGACGTGTTAAGTAAATAAAACCTGCAATTAAGAATGCCATTATAAATGCGAAAAGCGCTGTCAAAAACCAACCACTTATAACTACAAACACACCTGTGATTCTATAAACTGCGCTATCGCGCCCCCACGCACGGTCAGCCAATGATGCTCCCATTGCAACCATAAAAGTAACGTATGTTGTTGATAGAGGCAGTTGCATTGATGTTCCAAGAGCAATTAAGGCACTTGCCACGGTTAGGTTCACTGCGGCGCGTACAGAGTCAAATACTGGTCTTTCGTGTTCAGGGATGTCTTCTTCAATATAAGGAACAAATCTGCTTTCAATCCAATTGCTTACACGTGTGGGGATTAATCTTGAAGAGAAGTTTGAAATATTCATTGAACCTCTTACCAATAAGCGACTAAATCCCAATGAAGAAAACCTTTCGGCACCCTCATCTTGTCGGCTAAGGTTTAACGAAGTGGCTATAACAGCTTTAGCCTTTTTCGATGTCCACAAAGTAATAACCATTACTGCACCCGCAATTAAAAGCATCCACGTGGGTGTTTGTGACGGTTGTTTAAGGATTTCCATTGAAAACTCTGTATCAGGGACTCCTGAAGCCGTGAAATGTAAAAAGGAGTCATAACCTGCAATAGGGACGCCAATAAAGTTTACCAGGTCGTTGCCCGCAAACGCCATTGCCAAAGCAAATGTTCCTATTAATACCACTATTTTTGTAGGATCAATTTTGAAAAGAGCGTATAGCAGTTGCAAAATTATTGACCAACCAACAAAAGAGAATAACATGATTTTGTCAGTGTTTTTCATTGCAAGCTCAAAAGTTTCGGGAGTAACAAACGAGGCTCCTTTAAGTCCCTTTAGAATAATGAAATAGGTAATGGCTGATATTGCCAATCCTCCGAAAATCCCTCCAAAATATTTTAACTGTTTTTTATAACGGAACGAGAATAAAACTCTGGACAAAAACATCATTATTGTTCCGAAAACGAACGCTATCACAACAGAAAGCGGAATAGCTGTAATTATTGCTAACGCTTTGTTTGTATTAATAAACTGACCAACAGTGTCGGCAACTTCGGGATTTTGTCTCATTACCAACAATCCCACTACAACGGCACCGCCCAACAACTCGAATATAATAGAAACAGTGGTAGAGATTGGTAATCCTAAAGAATTGAATGCGTCTAACAGTAAAACGTCGGCGATAATAACCGCCACAAATATTACCATTATATCAGCAAACATAAATTTATCGGGATTAAAGATACCGCTCCTCGCGATCTCCATCATGCCGCTACTAAATGTTGCACCAAAAAAGACACCTAAACTGGCTATTAACATTATTATCCAACCTTTGGTAACTCTGGCGCCGATAGCCGAATTAAGAAAGTTGGTTGCATCATTTGCCACGCCAACAAAGATGTCAACAATGGCTAAAATAAAAAGTACTGTGAGAATGGTTACATAGTACGGATCCATGTCAATAAAATTTAACACAAAAGAAACGAAAACGTAACCGAAATGCAACAAAAATAACAGTTATTTTTTACGAGTTTTGTCTATTAATCATAAAACTCTAAAAATAAAGCAATTAACAATGTGCAATGAACAATTGAAGTACAAGGCTATTTAATATTTATATTCAGCAGTTAGTTGCTGGGGTTCAAAACTATAAACATATAGGTGTCTGTTCTATTCCTTTTTTGGGCTAAAACCCAAAAATATGTGTACCAATCTAATCCACGACTTGAAAGCTGTGGCAATTAATTGACAATCAGCCCACTACATTGTTAATTGTTAATTATTCATTGATAATTGATAATTGCTAATTGCATTATCTGGTAAGGCTAACGCTTACACTTTCGACTTTTCCCCCTAACGGTGGATTCATTTTTCTTATTTTAACTGTAACGTTTGAAATTCTTTCTGGTAACTCTGCATATAGTCTGTTAATAATACGACCTGCGACATTTTCCAACAGATTTGATTTTATTTCCATCTCTTTTTTAATAAGTTCATAGATTTCTAAATAATTTATCGTATCAGATAGAGAATCAGACCTAATTGCAGGATTACAATCTGTATTAAATTTTAAATCAACTAGAAAGTAGTTGCCCACAACCTTTTCTTCTTTGTAACACCCGTGATAGGCGAAAAACTCCATTTTTTCTAATTCAATTGTGCCCATATCGTATTTTTTTATTGGTTTATTATGTCAAAATTTATTTAAATAGCCTATATTGGATTTTCAAAAATAAGCATGTAAACTAATAAATTTATACATTTGCACAAATAAATTTTAACGCGTAGAAAATATAATTAAACAATAATTGCAATGAATACTAATACCGAACAACCATCAAGCGAAAAGAAAAGCTTAAATTTTATTGAACAGATAGTTGAGGAAGACCTACGAAACGGGAAAAACAATGGAGAAGTTGTAACCCGCTTTCCTCCTGAACCCAATGGCTACCTACACATCGGACACGCAAAATCTATTTGTTTAAACTTTGGACTTGCTCAGAAATATAACGGGAGAACAAATCTTCGATTTGACGACACAAACCCCGAAAAAGAAGACGTCGAGTACGTTAACTCAATAATGGAAGATATTCGCTGGCTTGGATTTCAATGGCATGGCGAGCCTCTATATGCATCGGATTATTTTGAACAACTTTACCAGTGGGCAGAACAGATGATTAAAGATGGTAAAGCATACGTGGACGACCAGTCAGCAGAAGAGATAAGTCGCCAACGGGGAACAGTGACCACACCGGGCATTGAAAGTCCTTTCCGTAAACGTACACCCGAAGAAAACCTTGATTTGTTCAGAAGAATGCGAAATGGAGAGTTTGAAGCTGGTAGTAGAGTTCTACGCGCAAGAATTGATATGGCGTCGCCAAATATGTTGCTGCGTGACCCCATTATGTACAGAATTATTCATGCTGAACATCACCGCACAGGCGATAAATGGTGCATATACCCAATGTACGACTGGGCGCATGGAGAATCGGACTATATCGAAGGTATTACACACTCTATATGTACTTTAGAATTTGATATACATCGCCCACTTTACGAGTGGTTTCTTGAACAGGTTTACGAAGAGGGACGAAAAAAACCACAACAAATTGAGTTTGCTCGCCTAAATCTCAGCTACACCGTAATGAGCAAACGCAAACTGCTTGAGCTTGTGAAAGATAACCACGTTAACGGTTGGGACGATCCCAGAATGCCGACCATTACAGGAATGCGTCGTCGTGGTTATACGCCGGCTTCTATACGCCGTTTTGCAGAAATGGTTGGTGTTGCCAAGCGCGATAATGTGATTGATTACGGATTATTGGAGTTTTGCGTTCGCGAAGATTTGAACAAAACCGCTCCAAGAATTATGGCGGTGTTAGATCCTGTGAAAGTTATAATCACCAATTATCCCGAAGGTAAAACCGAGTATGTGACCACAGAAAACAATCCCGAAGACGATAGCGCAGGCACACGCCAAATGCCTTTTAGCAGAGAGTTGTACATCGAACGTGGCGATTTTATGGAAAATCCACCTAAGAAGTTCTTCCGTCTCTCAATCGGAAATGAGGTAAGATTAAAATCGGCGTATATTATTAAGGCTGAAAAGATTGTAAAAGACAGCAATGGGGAAATAATTGAAATTCATTGCACCTACGATACCGATAGTCGCAGTGGGTCGGGAACAGAAGCAAGCCAACGTAAAGTTAAATCTACAATTCACTGGGTTTCAGCCCCACACGCTATTGATGCAGAAGTAAGACTTTACGACCGACTATTCTCAGACCCTGCACCCGATAGCCACGAAGATCGTGACTTTAAGGAGTTTATGAATCCCGATTCACTTAAAATAATTAATAATTGCAAGATTGAGCCTGCTTATAGTAACCTTAAACCTGAAACACACGTTCAATTCCAACGAATGGGCTATTTCGTTACTGACAGATATGATTCAAAAGAGAATTCCCTTGTTTTCAACAGAATAGTATCTCTAAGAGACGAGTGGGAAAAATTAAGCAGACAGTAATAAACCAATACAGATAGCTGCTGGATACTGCAGATTACGATGAACTTTGGCTTTATAATAAATGCTCTTGGGAAGATAGCCGTAATAATTGGCTTATTTATGGCAACTTCTTTTGCGTGGGTTGTTTATTATGGTGAGTATCACGTGGTTAAACCCCTGCTGATTTCGTCACTATTTCCAATCGTTCTGGGAATTGTTATGGTGTTGTTTACACGCCACCGCAAAAAAAATGTGAATATGCCCGATAGATATTTAATAGTATCTGTGGCATGGCTATATATAGGAGTTATTGGAGCTTTGCCTTTTTTTATTTCAGGTTATATTCCAAATTTTGTTGATGCTTTCTTTGAATCTGTTTCCGGATTTACGACAACTGGCTGTACAATTTTAACAGATATTGAAGCGCTGCCATATTCACTGCTTTTTTGGCGTAGTTTAACGCACTGGATTGGTGGAATGGGAATTATAGTATTAGTGATTGCAGTATTCCCTATGTTTAAAGTATCTGGTTATCAGATATTTTCACTCGAAGCATCAGGTTTGTTAAACCAAAAGCTAAAACCACGTACAACTGATATTGCTAAGTTACTGTGGATTATATACATATCTATTACAGCTATTCTTGTTGTGCTGTTGTTAATAGGTGGCATGAACTTGTTCGAAAGCCTATGTCACGCCTTCGGAACACTTGGAACGGGCGGTTTTTCAACTAAAAATGCAAGTATTACAAACTATTCAAGCTTTATTCAATACACAATTGCGATATTTATGGTACTGTCGGGTGCTAACTTTACTTTGTATTATTCTCTTTTTAAAGGCGATTTTAAACGTATTTTTAACAACTCGGAATTAAAATTTTATTTATTGATAATAGGTTTTATTACACTGACAATAACCCTTGTTCTGTTTTTTAAAAACAATTTGGGATTAGAAAACTCTTTTCGCCATTCGTTTTTTCAAGTGGCATCAATAATCACCACAACTGGATATGCCACAGCCGATTATCTACAATGGCCCACACAGGCATGGATTCTTTTGTTCTTGCTTCTTTTTGTAGGAGGCTGTGTAGGCTCTACATCAGGCGGGATAAAAGTAATACGACATTTGGTTGTGTTAAAATATTTAAGAAAGCACGTATCGAACTTGATTCATCCAAATGCTTTGGTTTCGGTAAAAATCAACAAAAAAACAGTACACGATCATCAGGCACAAGCGGTTATTATGTTTATAATGCTTTACCTTACTATTTTTGCGGCAGGGTATGTAATTATGTCAATTTTAGGGTTAGATATGCAAACATCATTAGGCTCTGTTGCAGCATGTTTGGGTTGTGTCGGACCCGGAATAGGCACGGTTGGACCCGCTGCTAACTTTTTTCATATTCCCGAATTTGGAAAGATTACCCTAAGTATCCTTATGATTGTAGGCAGGCTTGAACTGTTTACGTTTATGATTATTTTGATGCCAAGCTTCTGGAGGAGCAATTAGCAATATACAATGAACAATTAACAATGTAAAAAAGGTAACTGACTTAATTTATTCCGATTAAATCAATTACCTTTTCAACCAATAACTCAACTTTGAGTTTTATTTCAAATTGTCTTCTGTTTTCTTAATAAACCATTGTATTACATACAAACTTCCAAAAATGAGTATGGGCCACAACAGTAGGTTTATTATTTCAGGTAAATATGTCATAATGATAATGTTAAGCGTTAGTATAATTCTGCTTCGTTATTTATCTCCTCCAAATCAATTTTCTTACGACTGATTGCTCTCCATGCAACCCAAATATAAGCTATAACCACTGGTATAAATAGCGATACATAGCTCATTACTTTTAGAGTATAAGGACTTGACGAGGAATTGTAAATCGTTAGCGAGTAGTTCAAATCTGTTGTTGATGGATAAAACGCTGTGTTGTTGTATCCTGCGATTAATAACAGAGTAAGTACAGTTAGGACAGTTCCTCCACCAGAAAACCAAAACGCTTTGTCGCTGAGTTTAAAAATACCTAAGTAAATTCCGTAAAGAACTAACAAGACTCCGACAAGGAAAATTACCAAAACTAACGGCATTTCTAAAAAGTTAGTCAGATATTTATTTGCCTGCATAAAAACGTTTCCTGTAACGGGGTCAACTGCAAAGCCGTCTCGTAAAAGCAACCAGATTACAAAAGGCAGGAACACCAACAAGAAAGGTATTACGTTGATAATCAGTTGCTTTTTTATTCTTCCTTTTATCGCCTCGTTATCAACAGAGTATAGAAAATAGAGAGCTCCTAAAATTCTGGCAAGGAAGAAAACTGAAAGCCCAAGCAGAAGATTATGCGGATTTAAAGCTGCTTCTAATCCATGTGCTGCGCCTTTCCACTGCGAAATCACAACCGACTCTTGACTGTCAATATTGGTTATATTCATTTTCTCAACCAAAAACTCACTTCCTGTAAAGAATGTCGCAACAGCTGTGCCTAACAAAATAGTACCTAACAAACCGTTTACAATTAAAAAAATATCGTAAGTTTTTTGCCCTAACAAGTTGTTTGCTTTGGATCTAAATTCATACGAAACAGCTTGGATTACAAACGAAAACAGTATTAATATCCAAACCCAATATGCACCTCCAAAACTTGTAGAATAGAAGAGAGGAAAAGATGCAAAAAACGCTCCACCAAAAGTTACCAATGTTGTAAAGGTCAACCCCCATTTTCTTCCCAGGGCACTAACAAGCATGTTTTTTTCGCTTTCGGTTTTTCCTAATGCGTGGAAAAGTGTTTGACCTCCTTGAACAAACATCAAGAAGACTAATATTGCTCCTAGCAGTGATACTATTAGCCACCAATATTGCTGTGTGAAAATATATGAATTAAACATGACTATTTTTCTCCTTTTTCTTTAGGTCCTGATTTTATTTGACTTATCATAATACGTATCTCGGCAATCACAAGTATGGATAGCGTAACTGCAAACATCCAAAAAGTAATTTGTACCACGCTTGAATCAATATGCGACACGGCAGCCATCGTAGGCATAATATCTTGAATAACCCATGGCTGACGACCTAGTTCGGCTACAACCCAACCAGCTTCAGATGCCACATATGCTAAAGGAATTGTGAACAGCGATATTATCAACAACCATTTGTGTTTTGTTATTTTGTTTTTATATAACAGATATATGTGTAACGCAAATAGCAAAAGGAAAAAGAACCCTAACCCTACCATTATTCTAAAGCTGTAAAATGCAATAGGAACATTGGGTATAAGGCTTTTAACATCGTTAAAATAGCCATACCCGAAATATTGAAAATTATCTTTTAATATTGTTAGTTGTGTATTGGCTTCGTTAGTATCTTGAGCCTCTTTGGCTTTGGTATAAGCCGCAAGAGCGTTTATTGCAAGTTTTCCACGATCTATTTTCTCTTGCGCAGAGAGTGCAATACTTTTTGTACCATCCTCTCCTACAATTTCATAGCCACCCTCAATAATATCTTTTATTCCAGGAACATACGCATCTAAACTTCTATAGCCTAAAAAACTAAGCAGTTTAGGAATCTCAATTTTCATTATATGCGGATCCTTGTCATCATCATATTCTTTCCCGGGCGTGAGTACTCCAACAGCTATTAGCCCCGCACCAGACTCACCTTCGTACAACCCTTCCATGGCGGCAAGTTTCATTGGCTGTTTTTGTGCTACTTGATATGCACTTCCGTCTCCTGTCCAAACAAGGAAAATACCTGACAACAATCCAAAAATAGATGCTACTGCAATACTTTTTTTAGCCAAAGCAGTTTCTCGCTTTTTCAGTATATACCACGAACTTACACCAATAACAAAAATAGAAGCCAAAACATATCCCGATGTTATTGTGTGAAGAAACTTATTGATAGCTACCGGTGAAAAGAGAACTTCCCAAAAATTTAGCATTTCGTTACGTGCAGTATCGGGATTGAAATGCATACCTGCAGGGAACTGCATCCAGCCATTTGCTACGAGAATCCACAGCGCTGAAAGGCTTGCTCCAAATGCAACTAACCACGAAGAAAGTAAGTGGAATTTTTTATTCACTTTATTCCAACCGAAAAACATTACCGCAATGAATGTCGATTCTAAGAAAAAAGCCATAATGCCTTCAATGGCGAGCGGCGCTCCAAAAATATCTCCAACAAACCATGAGTAGTTGCTCCAGTTTGTGCCAAATTCAAATTCGAGAATAATTCCTGTGGCAACGCCAATTGCGAAATTTATTCCAAATAGGGTCATCCAAAACTTGGTTATTCTCTTCCACTCTTCTTTGCCTGTTCTTACATATATTGTTTCCATAATAGCCACAATATACGACAGCCCTAAAGTCAATGGAACAAATAACCAGTGATACATTGCGGTGAGCGCAAACTGCGCACGACTCCAATTCACTAACGAAAAATCAAAATTTTCCATGATATGTTATTTGTTTGCTGATTTCGTGAGGTTTTCAATAACGTGTTTGCTACGTTCCTCATCGTTATCGAAGTTGTTTTTTAAATAGTTGGGGAAAAATATTAACTTCAATATTAAAAACATTATAATTAATTTGATAGTAATGAGTAGCCACAATCTCTTTCCGAGCTTACCCATATTTTTGAAGCCATCAAAATATAAGTGCCAAGCCTTTGAAAAAAAACTCTTTATACTCATGCTTTAAATTTGATACAAAGTAATACCAATTGTAATTTAAAAATTGTCCAATATTTTTTTAATTATACAATTGTAAATACTGATGTTACAGACACATAGTTCAAACAAACGATAGTGAAATTTGGGCTATAGTAGCTGTGCAATCGGTATAACACTTATACTCACAAATTGTTGCAAGAATAACCATTTTTAATGATATTTTGCACAACAAATTCAAAAGAAGTAGAGATAAAAACAGTTGATTATTCTCTTATATTCTGATTCTTTTCTAAGTGCTTTATCAGGTTATTAAAAAATAAAATTTTTAACACAAATCCAGTTGATGTAAGGTTAGTGGTTACGAAACTTTCACCACTTTCGATTGTCCAAATACGTTCCCAAATATGTTTTTCTAATTTTAAATCCTCTTCATCCGACAGCGCTTTTTGTTGCCTATCATCGTCTCCGTAGATTTTATGAATCATATTAATAACTTTTTTCATAGACTCTACGGAAGGTTCTACGTTTTTAGAGTAAAACTTTACATTAATTGGATTACTGCCTGTAAAACTATGTTTATCGAAAAAAACACGGAGTTGAATAGTATCAAAACATTCTAATTCAACCCATGGTAGCTGTTGCTCGTAAACCGCTGCAAACATTGATTCCGTTTCATCATACTTAACTTCCTTATAATCATCGTGAAAGAACGAGACAATATCGTAAGTAAAAAGATCAAGAATATTTTTTGCCCTACTTGATTTGTCGAAAAAACCCATGCTATTTTTTTTTCTTACAGTTTTATGTTTGCCAATGACTGAATAACGCATAAACAATTACAAATGTTCTAAAAGTTGCAATTATTTTGATGAAAATTAAATAATTAGTGTTTATAGGTGTTATTATTTGTATAAAACGATATTTATTACGAATTGCTTTTACTGGTTGTAAAAAACATAAAACATGTCCTGTCAAGACTCTATTAATCAATTAAATACAAACTGTTCATAATGACTTATCCCCACTCAAGCAAATACTTATTGAAAAAATAGTATTTTTGCCCCTTAGATAACAAATAATTTCATGGCACTAAAAACTGCTATTCCAAAGGGTACACGCGATTTTAATCCCACCGAGATGGGACGGCGCAACTATATTTTTGATGAGATTAAAACAGTGTATCGTCTATACGGCTTTGAACCAATAGAGACTCCAAGCATGGAGCTTTTATCGACACTTTTAGGTAAATATGGCGAAGAGGGCGATAAACTGCTCTTTAGAATTTTAAATTCAGGTGATTTTCTGAAAGATGTATCTCAAGATGACTTCGCTGCAAAAGATCTGGCAAAAATATCTGGGTTGATGTGTGAAAGAGGCTTACGTTATGATCTTACCGTTCCTTTTGCACGATACGTTGTACAACATCGTAACGAAATAGTTTTTCCTTTTAAACGCTACCAAATACAACCCGTTTGGCGTGCCGACAGACCACAGAAAGGTCGCTATCGCGAATTTTATCAGTGCGATGCAGACGTAATAGGTTCAGACTCACTGATCAACGAAGCCGAGTTTGTTATGATAATGGACACACTATTTGGTAACTTGGGCATTCGAACGAACATAAAAATCAACAATCGTAAAATATTGTCAGGCATGGTGTCGCTGATTAATAGAGACGAAATGCTGACAGAGATAACCACTGGTATTGATAAACTTGATAAAATTGGAATTGATGGCGTTCGTAATGAATTGATAGAGAAAGGAATGACTGATAAAGAGTTTAAAAAAATCAAACCTTTATTGACTCTTAGTGGCGACAATCGCAACAAAATTGAGGTTATGCGCGCTACGTTCAATTCCATTTCTGAGGGTCAAAAAGGCATTGATGAGATCGAAGTGATTTTAAATTTACTCAGTGGCTATAATTTTAAAAATCAGTTTGAGTTTGACCTTTCACTTGCACGCGGATTAAACTACTACACAGGCTCTATCTTTGAAGTTAAAGCTGTTGATGTAGAAATTGGCAGTTTGTGTGGCGGAGGACGCTATGATAACCTTACAGGAGTGTTCGGACTTGATGGAGTTTCTGGAGTGGGAATTAGTTTTGGCGCCGATAGAATTTACGATGTATTAGAGGCGCTTAATCTGTTTCCCGAATCAGTATCGCACTCTGTAAAAGCGATTTTTGTAAATTTTGGCAATAATGAAGCGCAATACTGTTTACAAAAGGCTACACAAATCAGACAAGCCGGAATTTCTGTTGAAGTGTATCCAGAACCTGCAAAAATGAAGAAACAGATGTCGTACGCTGATTCAAAAAAAATACCTTTTGTGATTTTTGTAGGAGAAAACGAAATGAAAAACAATTTGTTTACCATAAAAAACATGAGTAGTGGCGATCAGCAAACAGTCAACTTTGATAATATCATTGAAATATTGAAACAAAATTAAAACCTTAACTAATATGGATAATACACATTTTATATCCCCCGAAAACCTTGGTTTTCATTTAATTGAAGAAATTATTGAAAACGAAATGCAACTTGCTTTGTCTGATGAAGCCATTAAACGCATAACACGTTGTCGCGAATATTTAGACAAAAAAGTAGAATCACATCCACACCCCATATATGGCGTAAACACAGGATTTGGTTCACTTTGTAACGTTAGCGTTTCAAAAGAAGACCTTTCTACCCTACAAAAAAACTTAGTAATGTCGCATGCTTGCGGTACAGGCAGTATTGTTAATCCCGAAATTGTTCAGCTTATGTTGCTTTTAAAAATACATGCACTGTCGTTAGGGCATTCGGGGGTACAGGTTAAAACCGTGCAGCGTTTAATAGACATGTACAACAATAAAATTTACCCTGTTGTATTTGAACAAGGCTCATTAGGAGCTTCCGGCGACCTAGCTCCACTTGCACATATGTGTTTACCTCTTTTAGGTTTAGGTGAAGTTATCTATAATGATGAAATTTGTGACTTTGCAGATTTAATGGATGAATTTAATTGGGAACCTATTGAACTGCAAAGCAAAGAGGGTCTTGCTCTACTTAACGGAACACAGTTTATGAGCGCTCACGCTGTTTATTCCCTATTGCGTTGTTTTCGTTTGATTAATTATGCCGATATTATTGGTGCGCTGTCACTTGAGGGATTTGATGGACGTATAGAGCCATTTTTCGAACATTTACACACCATAAGACCACATCAAGGTCAGTTGGAAACAGCCGAAAATATCAGAGCTATATTAGAAGGCTCAGAAATAATTGCACAACCCAAAAAACATGTTCAGGACCCGTATTCATTCCGCTGTATGCCGCAGGTACACGGCGCAACAAAAGATACTTTGAAATATGTTGCGAATGTTGTTCTTACTGAAATTAATTCGGTTACAGACAATCCTACAGTTTTTCCCGATGAGGATCAAGTACTTTCCGGTGGCAACTTCCATGGTCAACCCCTGGCTTTAGCGCTCGATTTTCTTGCAATAGCAATGTCTGAGCTTGCAAATATTAGCGAACGGCGTACCGCACAATTGATATTCGGTTTAAGGGGGTTGCCTGAGTTTTTAGTTGCCAATCCCGGTTTGAATAGTGGATTTATGATACCACAATATACTGCAGCAGCTATTGTTAGCCAAAACAAAGGACTTTGCATGCCTGCATCGGTTGATAGCATTGTTTCCAGCAATGGACAAGAGGATCACGTAAGTATGGGCGCAAACGCGGCAACAAAGCTTGTTAGAGTAGTTGACAACGTTGAGACTGTTTTAGCTATAGAGTTATTTAACGCTGCACAGGCTGTTGAGTTCAGAAAACCACTGAAAACTTCGCCTTATTTGCACAGGTTCTTGACCCAATATCGTTCGCATGTCGAGTCGGTACAAGATGATAAGGTAATGTTTACCGAAATAGAAAAGAGTGTACAGTTTTTAAGTAGCGGACGTTTTAGCTACCTTGAATAATTTCAAGCTGAACACAAATAGCGCTGATTAAACGGATTTTACACAGATTTTTTATAATTCTTTTTCTGTTAGAATCTGTTTAATCTGTGTGTCCTGAGTTCTAATTGTTAAATGATAATTACTTTCAGTTTTCAACACTTCGGCTACGCTCACTTCGACGGTTATTGAGCGCAGTATTTCGGCAGACTCAATAACCATCGAAATACTCTGCTCAGCGACCAAGTGCACCACTTTTAACTTTTAACTATTTGCTAATTGTTCATTATAGATGTTGTAGTTTTCATCATCAAAACAAACAAATATAACTCTCTTAATCTGTTTTGCTATTTTACTAAATGATTTTACAGCTTTAATTGCAACTGTGGCAGCCTCTTCTTTCGGATAACCATAAACCCCTGTACTTATATTTGGGAAAGATATGGTTTCAACATTAAGTGTTTCAGCAAGTTTAAGACTTTCGGTATAGCTACTTGCTAACAATTGAGGCTCGTTTTGCATGCCACCGCGCCATATTGGACCAACGGTATGTATCACATATTTGGCAGGCAAATCTCCTGCATTAGTGTAAACAGCACTTCCCGTTGGGCAACCACCGTGCGTTTCTCTTATTTTGGCACACTCTTCGGCTATTATTGCGCCACCTTTACGGTGTATTGCGCCATCAACGCCACCGCCGCCAGCTAAACGACTGTTTGCTGCATTCACAATTGCATCAACTGCAATTAAAGTAATGTCTCCTTTTAATAACTCGATTTTCATACGTCTATAATTTTTTCGGTCTAAGGTTGTATGGAACTCACATGTAATACAGTTAAAAGTTAAAAGTAGAGGCGGTGTCTCATAAGTGCCCAACTGCTGCGTTACTTCGATATTTGTGCTCAGTCACGTACTTTATGTACGCTCCTTCGCCCTCAATCTCAGTGCCTTGCATTTGGACACTTCTGAGACACCTTACCACTTTTTTGTAAAATGAGACTTTTGATACAGCCTCTGTACAAAAGTTAAAAAACACTTTCTCCTTTCTCCTTTCTCACTTCAGCTCTGCTCAGTGCATCGCCTTGTACCTTCACAGAAGTTTGGCATGTTCGTTTCATATATCCAAAACTGTTAATTATTAACTGATTTTGCCAAATATAAAGAGAAAATGGCATTTACTAACAGAATTAAACAAAAAAAAGAAATAACTTTAATTTTGCGCTTACGGTTTAATAATTTTAATAACTTTACGAGCTGTAATCTAACTTTTTTAATAGTTTGAAATGCAATTTGTTTTACATAATTTTAAAATAAAAACACAAGAAAAATGAGTACAAATAAAGTGAAAACAAAAGGAACAGGTTGTCTGGCTTCTGTATTGATTATAATTCCAATACTGATAATATTTTTGGTTCTTGGTATTATGGCTTATTCGAGCTACAACGGAATGGTTTCCTCTGAGGAGTCTGTTGATGCACAATGGGGTAAAGTTGAGTCTAATTATCAACGCAGATTAGATTTAGTTGAGAATTTAGTTTCTGTGGTAAAAGGTTATGCAGGTCATGAAAATACAACTTTAGTTGGTGTGATTGAGGCTAGGTCCAAAGCAACAGGAATTAATATTTCAGGCGGCGATGGTCTAACTCCTGAAAATATTGAGCAATTTCAATTAGCACAAGATGGACTTTCGTCGGCATTGTCACGTTTGATGGTTGTTGTTGAGCAATATCCTGATCTTAAGGCTTCTGAGAATTATCAGAGACTTATGAATGATTTAATGCAAATCGAAAAGGATATTTTGATAGAGCGTAACGCTTTTAATGACGAGGCGCGGAAATACAATACCTATATACGCAAATTTCCAAAAATAATATTTGCTAAGATGTTCGGTTTTAATGTGAAAGGATATTTTAAAGCATCAGAGGAGGCTCAAAAGGCTCCTAAGGTTGGAATGTAAATCAATTAACAATGCTTGCATTGAGCATAGCGTTGTACTGAGCGAAGTGTCGAAGTGAGCAATTAGCAATGTGGTGCATTTGGTCGCTGAGCGAAGCCGAAGTGTACAATTAACAATTAACATTTATTAAATGAAGATTATTATTGGAGGTGCGGGTGCAGTAGGATATCAAATAACCAAAATGTTATCCGGCGAAAATCACGAAGTTGTTGTTGTTGATATTGATGAAGAACCCTTAAATGCCCTGTCTTCTCTATACGACGTTTTGACAGTCACGGGTTCTATTACTTCATTTAACGTACTTAAACAGTCTGGTGTAAAAAATGCGGATCTTTTTGTTGCAGTCGCTAGCAATATGGAAGTCAATATGATGGCATGTATTTTAGCCAAACGTTTAGGAGCACAAAGAACTGTTGCCCGAATTGACAGCGCTGAGTATTTAAATCCAATGAATCGCTCGCATTGTATAGGTATGGGTGTTGATGCTTTAGTTTATCCACAAATGTTGGCTGCACGCGAGATAGTTAACCTTTTGACACAGACAGGAACTAGCGAGGTTTTCAACTTCTCGCAAGGAATGCTTTCACTGCATGTAATTAAACTCAACAAGAATGCCTCAGTTATCAACAGAACTATAGTCGAAGCCACACAGGTCGAAGAGAAACTTTTGTATCGCGTTGTTGCGATTACTCGTGATGGAGAAACAATAATACCGCGTGCGTCAGATGTTTTTAAAGAGGGCGATGTTGTTTATGTAATTGCTAATCAGAAAGGTATATCTAAAATTACTAAATACAGCGGGCACGAAAAACTTGAGCCTGAAAATATCATGATTCTCGGAGGTGGACGTATAGGGTTCAGAACCTCAAGCGTTTTGGAGAAAACAGCAAACGTAAAACTGATTGAGTATGATAAAAGCAGATGTTTTGAACTAACAGATATGCTTTCAGAGAGTCTGGTTATTCATGGAGACGGGCGTGATACTGAAACTCTTGTGCAAGAAGGTATTGAAAATATGGATGCTTTTATTGCAGTTACAGGCGATAGCGAAATAAATATACTTACCTGTTTGCAAGCAAAAAAAATGGGTGTTAGAAAAACTATTGCAGCAGTTGAAAGTATCGACTATATCAGCTTGACTGAAAATATGGGGATTGATGCGATAATTAACAAAAAGTTGATAGCAGCAAGTTATATTCTTCGATTTACCATAAATGCAGACGTATCCTCTTTTATGAGCTTAACGGCAACCGATGCCGAAGTTTTTGAATTTATTGTGAGACCCGGTGCAAAAATTACTAAAGGAAAACTCAAAGAGATAAACTTCCCAAAAGATGCGGTCATTGGGGGATTTATCAGAAAAAAAACAGCTTTCACCGCAGACGGCAACACACATATCAAGGCAAATGATCATGTAGTTGTTTTTTCGTTGTCAACAGCAGTCAATAAACTCGAAGAGTTTTTTAATTAATCATGCTTAATCGAAAATTCATAATCCATATACTCGGCATTTTACTTATTGTTGAGTCGATTGTTTTATTCATTTCAGCCCTTGTTTCGTATTACTACAACGAGTCTGATATAAAAACCTTTATATTAAGTGGTTCTATTACTTTTGTTGTAGGATTATTGTTTTTTTTACCGACGTTAAAAAGTAAACGTGTTGTTAGCAGAAGAGATGGATACGTGATTGTAAGTTTGGTTTGGATCGTTTTTTCCATATTTGGATGTTTGCCGTATTTTTTTGGAGGATATTTACAAAGTTTTACCGATGCATTTTTTGAAACTATTAGTGGATTTACAACAACGGGAATAACAACTGTTAATGATATAGAGTCGTTGCCACACGGGATTTTGTTCTGGCGTTCATTAACTCAATGGATAGGTGGCATGGGTATTATTGTTCTTAGCCTTGCTATACTGCCATTTTTCAATGTTGGGGGACTTCAACTATTTTCGGCAGAAGTTACAGGGATTACTTTTGAGAAAATAAGACCGAAGCTCAGTGATACAGCAATAAATTTGTGGACAATTTATCTGCTTTTTACTCTGCTTGAAGCCGTTATGCTTAAAATTGCTGGTATGACCACTTTCGATGCAATTTGTCACTCTTTTACAACTATGTCCACCGGTGGTTTTAGCACGAAAAACAGCAACATAGCTTATTTCAACTCCCCACAAATAGAATACACGATAATTGCATTTATGTTTATCTCAGGAATTAACTTTAGTGTGCTGTACTATGTACTAACATTTAAGTTTTCGAAAATAAGAAAAAACGAAGAGTTGTTTTTTTACTTTATAATCACAGCTCTGTTTGCAATTATTCTGTTCGCCCCTTTGCTACATTCTCCAGTTAAAGCTACTGCCAGTCTCCGTTCAGTACTGTTTCACACAGTTTCGATAATTACTACCACAGGTTTTGTAATGTCAGATTTTGCACTATTGTCAACATTTACTGTCAACATTGTGTTTCTATTACTATTTATCGGAAGCATGACGGGCTCGACCGGAGGAGGAATAAAAATTATTCGAGTGACAGCTGTAATAAAAAATATTTATTTCGAAGTGCGCAGGATAATTCACCCAAGAGCAGTTATTCCCCTGCGTTTGAACGGCAAGTCCATACCATCTAATTTGGTAGGCAACATTTTGGTTTTTGTTATTGTTTATATCATAATTTTTATAATAGGAGCAATTGCTTTAACATTTCTGGGATTCAATTTTGAAACAGCCCTTGGAGCCTCATTAACTTCACTTAGTAATGCAGGACCAATACTTGGCAAAGTGTCGGCGCCACTTAATTGTGCAGAATTTCCCGTAGCTGCTAAATGGATAATGTCATTGCTTATGTTAATTGGCAGACTTGAAATTTTTACGGTTTTGGCATTGTTTATGCCCAGCTTCTGGAAAAAATAATATAGTAAATTGGTGAAAACAACAATAATTTTATGATATTTGAGGGTTTGATTGTTTCTATTTCGAAACCATGAAACGTGCATAGTAATCAAAATATAATATTAATAGATTGATTATAAGGTATATTGCTTTTATATAACCCTAAAGTTAAAAATTTTAAACATATAAAAAGATGAGAACATTTACACTATTATTATCTATGCAACTGTTTGTATTACAGATATTTGCACAAAACTTAGTTTTGGTGCCAACTAAAAACTTTACCGAAACAAAAGCAATGTTTCAAAAAGATTATCTAACAATACATTACTATTGTGATGAATTTGTTATTGGAACAACGTTAAGTGATTTACAAGAAAATCAAACTATTCTTCTTGACCCACACCCATGGCAAGATGATTGTGCATATTACATAGTTTTTGTTGATAATAACGAAAGAAAAGCCGATTATATCAATCAAAATAGAAATAACTTCAAGGTCTTATTCGACAATGAGAATAGCATAATTGTAAAGCTCAATGCTGAACGTCATCAATATATTCAACCAGCTAAAAACGATGGGTTAATCAGAATTTTTAACGATCAAGCAAGATTACCTGAAAACAATATTAGATTTCCTGAAATATCAGAAGTAGATCCCTTTGTTGAAGGACTTTTGCAACGAGTTTCAGGAATAAATCTGACCGCAATGGTTCGGCATCTTCAAGATTATGGTACGCGTAACTCTTATGTTCCTCAATCAATTGAAGCACAAAACTGGATTAAGGGAAAATTCGAAGAACTTGGATTAACAGTCGAACTACAAGATTTTTCAATGCCAGCTGGTCCTGCAAGTGATAACGTAATTGCTACCAAAATAGGAACGAAATATCCTGACGAGGTTGTAATGTTAGGCGCACACTATGATACTCATTCAAATAGCACTAGTCAGCCGGGCGCTGACGATAATGCTTCAGGAACAGCAGCTGTTCTCGAAATAGCACGAATACTAAGTCAATACAGTTTCGATAGAACTATAGTGTTTTGTGCCTTTTCAGGTGAGGAGTACGGATTATATGGTAGTAAAGCCTATGCGCAAAGATGTGCGCAAGAAGGCATGGATATATTCGGATACTTTAATCTAGACATGATTGGATATTTAAAGCCTTCAAGCATAATTATAAAAACATCCCTTATCTACCCGCAATCAGCGCTTGAGTTAGCCCAATTTTACACAAACGTGTGTAGCGTTTATCTGCCATTTTTTGTAGTTGAACCAGGAACATTGATAGGAGGTTCTAGCGATCACGCATCATTTAATAATAACGGTTATATGGGTATTTTTCCTTTTGAAGATGTAAATAACTACAGCCCATATATTCACACTGCAAACGACACAATAGGATTAAGCTATAATAACGTGCAAATGGCAACTATATTTACTAAGGCAATTTTAGCGTCAGTTGCAACAATGTCCAATATGCGATTCCCTCCAAAAAATTTAATGGCTTTGCCGTCAGATAACGTTGTTGAACTCTTTTGGAATTATGTAGCGGACATTTCTTGCTACAAAGTTTACAGAAACGGAACGCTATACGATTCAGTAACAACCAACTATTTTGCCGATTTCGATGTCGTAAACGGGAGATCATATCAATACTATGTCACAGCTGTTTATTCTGATACAAACGCAGAATCTGATAAATCAAATACCGTTACCGTAGTGCCAGCCATTCCTGTAGTACCACCCTTTGTTTGCGATTTTGAAGGAGGCACAACTGGCTGGAATTTTGAGGGAGATTGGGGATTAACAACCACAAACTATCACTCTCCATCAAACTCGCTTACTGAAAGCCCTGACGGCAATTATGGCAATAATTGGAACATTTCAGCAACCTTTGGACCCATTGGATTAATGGGATACACAAGCGCCCAATTAAAGTTTTGGACAAAATACGATATAGAAGCAAACTACGACAATGTTTTTCTTGAGGCGTCCGTTAATGGAAAACAATGGACAAGAATTTGGAAGTTTACTGGATCACAATCAGAGTGGATTGAGAAAAGCTACTCTCTCAACGACTATTTAAACAAATCAATTTATATAAGATTTAGGTTCGTAACCGATGGATCTGCAAATAAAGACGGAATATATATTGATGATTTTGAGATATCAGTAACAGGAGATGGACATGTTCAACCAATAAAATTGTATTCAGGCTGGAACGGTGTGTCAACATTTTTAACGCCAATAAGTTCAGATATTGCTGATATTACGCAATCTATTACAAGTAACCTTGTTGTCATTCAAGACGAAACAAATTCATATCAACCTTCCGCAGGTATTAATACTCTGGAAAATTGGGATACCAATAGTGGGTATAAAGTAAAAGTATCTAATAATACATATTTTCGAATTGCCGGAAGTCAAATAGAAAATAGGAGCGTAAATTTAAAGCAAGGTTGGAACATAATGCCCGTTATTAGTGAATGTTATGTAGATTGCGATGATATTCAGTCTGTTATGCTGATGAAGGAAATAGGTTCAAGTGGCGTATATTGGCTAGCGAAGGATATTACGACTCTTTATTACTTAAAACCTGGAAAGGCATATTATGTGTTTACAACTGAGGATGTTACTATTACCTTCCCGGATTGCAAAGAGGAAAAAACTGTGACAGATTTTAAAGGTACAACAAATTATCCATGGGAATTGGAAAAACCAAGCGGAAACTCGCATGTTATTGGTATTTCAAAAAAGGCTTTACAGGGGTTTTCTGTCGGCGATAAAATAGGTGTCTTTACTAGTCGGGGCAAATGTGCAGGAGCAGTAACTATTGAAAGTTTAGGTTATAATATTGTATTGGTAGCATTTGCAAAAGACACAACCGATACCAACTCTAATGGATTTGTTGATGGAGAATCGATGAAATATAGGATTTATAAAAATTCAACAGATTCAACTTATGATTATTGGGCAGAATATAATACCGATATGCCCGATTCAAGTAAATTTAATTCAGAAGGAGTGTCGTTTGTAACAAAATTTAATGAGGGGAGTGTTAATATACATAGTATTGAATATAAGGTAAGTATATATCCAAATCCTGCAAAAGAGAGCCTGTTTATTGACTTGCCCGATGAAAACCAAGCTAAGCTCGAAATAATTTCGATTTCGGGACAGATTGTACAAACTAAATTTATTAGGAAAAAAGCACAAATTGAGGTTTCATCATTGCCTAAGGGCGTATATTTCCTAAAAATAATGAGTCATAACCAAGTTATTGTGGAGAAAATAGCAATTAGCAATTGAGTTAAAAGTTGAAAGTTTGTAAAGCGGTGCACTTAGCGAAGTCGAAGAGAAGTGAAAATCAAAATCCAAGGGCTGTATTTTGCAAAAATAAATGCCACCCCATTTGAGGTGGCATTTATTTAAAGAGTCGATTATTAGTCGTTGATAACTTCAACGTTAACAGCGTTCATGCCTTTTTTCCCGCGCTCAACTTCAAAGCGAACTTTGTCGTTTTCACGAATTTTGTGGATTAAACCAGTTTGGTGTACAAAAATATCTTCGCCACCCTCGTTTGGTTTAATAAAGCCGAAACCTTTTGCTTCGTTGAAGAATTTTACTGTTCCTTCTCTCATGATTGTAATAATTAATTGTATTAAAAGTATTTAAAAAAGTTTCAAATTAATGGCTGGTAAAAACATTAACCGAAACTAATTGAATGTTAATGGATAATGTTGCTTTGGACTTCTGTTGTGCCAAAACTAGTTAATGAGAAAAGAAACCTAAGAAAAACAAATTATTCTGTTGAGAATCTTACTACAATCCCTAATTTTACTACCAAAATTTGCAACAAAGGTAAAGTAAATTTTTACGTTTCCAAACTATCGTTTGAAAAATCGTAAAATATTTTATAAAACAATTATGGTTAATAAGAATAAATTTCATAATTTTGCAGTTCTAAATAAAAAAAAGAATAATTTAATAATAGATTTAATATGTACTTAACAAAAGAGAAAAAGGTTGAAATTTTTTCAAAGTATGGGAAATCAGAGAAAGACACAGGAGCAGCAGAATCGCAAATAGCTCTTTTTTCTCACAGAATTTCGCATTTAACTGAACATTTGAAACAAAACAAAAAAGATTTCAGTACTCAAAGGGCATTGTTGACCTTAGTTGGAAAAAGACGTCAGCTTTTAGACTACCTAAAAAAGAACGATATCTCTAGATATCGGGCTATTATTGCTGAACTTAACTTGCGTAAATAAAAAAAAAGGCAATGAAAATTGCCTTTTTTTGTAAAATAACAAAAAAACGAACACACATAAAGGTACAAGGTGCAAGGCGGTGCACTGAGCTTGTCGAAGTGTGCAAGGAGCAAGGACAAAGTACTTTTAACTTTCAACTTTTGTAGAGACAGGGCTGCCCTGTCTCTACTTTATAAACTTTTAACTTTTAACTTTTAACTAAAAAATATGAATATTGTAAGAAAACATATCCCACTACCAGATGGAAGCGAAATAATATTAGAAACCGGCAAATTGGCAAAGCAAGCTGATGGAGCAGTAGTACTTACATGCGGAAAAACGATGTTGTTGGCAACAGCTGTGTCGGCAACTGAAGCGAAAGAAGATGTCGATTTTATGCCTCTTTCTGTTGAGTATAGAGAAAAGTTTGCTGCTGCAGGACGTTTTCCGGGAGGCTTTACTCGTAGAGAAGGACGTCCAGGAGATTCAGAGATATTGGTAGCCAGACTTATCGATAGGGCTTTAAGACCATTGTTCCCAGACGATTTTCATGCAGAGACATTTGTCACAGTTGAACTAATCAGTTCTGAAAAAGATATCTCTCCCGATGCATTAGCAGGACTGGCAGCATCGGCAGCTATCTCCGTTAGCGATATACCGTTTAATGGTCCAATTTCAGAGTGTCGAGTTGCACGTATAGACGGCGAATTTGTTATCAACCCAAAAGTATCTGATTTAGAGCGTGCTGACATTGACTTAATTGTCGGTGCAACCATGGAAAATATTATGATGGTCGAGGGCGAAATGAAAGAAGTTGACGAGATGGATATGCTTCAAGCTCTCAAAGTTGCACACAATGAGATTAAAAAACATTGCCAAGTCCAAATGGATATGGCTAAAGAGCTTGGAATTGTTAAACGTGAATATTGTCACGAAGAGAATGACGAGGAATTGCGTAAGAAAGTTTGGGACGAATGTTATCAAAAAGCCTACGATATCGCTTCTAAAGGCAATCCATGTAAAAAAGAGAGAGCCGAGGCTTTCGATGCTATTAAAGAGGAGTTTTTATCGCAATATACTGAAGAGGACGAAGTTAACGAAGCTCTTGTAGGACGTTACTATCACGAAGTAGAGAAAAAAGCCGTCAGAGACTGTGTACTAAAAGAACGCAAAAGATTAGACGGCAGAAAATTGGACGAAATACGACCAATATGGTGTGAAGTTGATTACTTGCCAGCGACACACGGCTCTGCAATTTTTACTCGAGGAGAGACCCAATCTTTAACTACAGTTACTTTGGGAACAAAATTAGACGATAAATTAGTCGATGAGGTTACACGTCAGGGATTTGAAAAATTCTTGTTGCATTATAATTTTCCACCATATTCGACAGGTGAGGCAAAACCGTACAGAGGAACCGGTAGGAGAGAGGTAGGGCACGGTAATCTGGCTTATAGAGCTCTGAAACCAATGATCCCGAACGAAGATTTTCCTTACTCCATACGAGTAGTTTCTGATATTCTCGAGTCAAACGGCTCAAGTTCAATGGCTACCGTATGTGCTGGCACATTGGCGCTTTTAGATGCTGGTGTAAAAATAACAAGACCCGTTTCGGGAATCGCTATGGGCTTAATTACAGATGGCGACAAATACGCTGTTCTCTCTGATATTCTCGGAGACGAAGACCATCTTGGAGACATGGACTTTAAAGTCACTGGCACTGTTAATGGTGTTACAGCCACGCAAATGGATATAAAAATTGACGGATTACCATACGAGATACTCGAACAAGCCTTGCAACAAGCTAAGCAAGGGCGTTTGCACATTTTATCAAAAATGTTAGAGGTAATGTCAGAGCCACGTCCGGATTTTAAACCACACGCTCCCAGAATTATACAAATGACGATACCGAAAGATTCTATTGGAGCATTAATAGGACCGGGTGGAAAAGTAATACAGGAGATACAACGCGTAAGCGAAACAGTAATTACTATTGAGGAGACCGAAGGAAAAGGTATTGTGGAAGTTGCTGCATTCAATAATGAATCTATGAACAAAGCTATTGCGATGATTAAAAATATAGTAGGTGTACCAGAGGTTGGAAATATTTACAAGGGCAAGGTTAAGTCAATTCAATCATACGGAGCTTTTGTTGAAATAATGCCAAACAAAGATGGCTTGTTACATATTTCTGAAATGGAGTGGCGTAGATTAAATAAAGTTGAAGAGGTGATGAAAGTAGGCGATGTTATTGATGTTAAGTTGATTGATATTGACGATAACGGAAAACTAAAACTTTCACGCAAAGTATTACTGCCTAAACCTGAAGGTAGAGAAATGAATAAATAGTAAATTTGTTTCTAGTTATAAAGTTTATTTAAAAAAAAATATGCCAAAGCCTAAATTTTACACAAGTCTATTATTTGGCATGTTGTTTTGCACGGTATTAGACCGATAAATTTATTAACAAATATAAATTATTAAAGATTTGTCACTATTTTAGTAGTGGCAAATCCTTTTTTTCTTGTCGAATTTTTATAACTTTATGCACAACTAATACCAATTGTAATTTAAAAATTGTCCAATATTTTTTAAATTTTACAATCGGTATAATACTGAGTTGCGCTCTATAATGAAATAAAATGAGAAATTACGGATTTCTAATTTCTAATTTCTAATTTTTTAAGAAACGGTAACCATGGCTAAAACAAAGAGACAAGTTGAAGAAAATCAGTCCATAATTGTAGATGGAAAAGTACCCCCACACGATATTGAAATTGAAAAAGCCGTGTTAGGCGCACTGATGTTAGACAAAGGTGCATTAAATGATATAGTTGGACTTTTAAAAGAGTCGTGTTTTTACGGCAAGGGACATGACAAAATATTTAAAGCCATAACGGAGATGTTCGACAATGATTCTCCCATTGATATACTTACAGTTAGCAATACTTTGCATAATAAAGGTGAACTTGAGGAAGTTGGCGGTCGTAATTATATTGCTTCGCTGACGGCTGATGTGGCTGGGACACACAACCTAGAATATCATGCTAAAATAGTAGCTCAAAAATATATACAACGCGAGCTTATAAGAGTGGCGTCCGATATTCAAAAAAGAGCATTTGATGAAAGCTACGACGTACAAGAACTCCTTGATTACAGTGAAAATGAAATATTTAAAATATCTGAGGGAAGTATTAAAAAAGATGTTTTACCAGTAAATATTATTCTCAGGGAGTCACTACACCAGATTGAGGCTAATTCAAAAAAAGGAGGAGGTTTAAATGGAGTTCCAAGCGGTTTTACACATTTAGATTATCTTACAAATGGTTGGCAATCATCAGACTTAGTGATAGTCGCAGCAAGACCATCAATGGGAAAAACAGCGTTTGTATTGAGTATGGCAAGAAGCGTATCAGTAGAGCACCAAATACCAGTAGCTTTTTTCAGCTTAGAAATGTCGAGCGTTCAACTTGTTAACAGACTTATTGCTGGAGAGTGTGAAATTAATGCTAACAAACTACGTTCTGGCAATCTCGAAGATTGGGAGTGGCAGAAACTTGAACAACGCTTAAAGAATCTTAGAGATTCTAAGTTATTTATTGATGACACACCCGCCATTTCGGTATCTGAACTTCGAGGAAAATGTCGCCGCTTAGTACACGAGCATAAAATAGAGTTGATAATAATTGACTACCTGCAACTTATGACAGCAGGACAGCAGGCTTCAAGGGAGCAAGAGGTAGCAACTATTTCGAGGTCGCTTAAAGCGTTAGCAAAAGAGCTAAACGTGCCTATTATAGCTCTTTCACAGCTTAATCGAGCGTTGGAAACACGAGCAGGAAATAAAAGGCCGCAGCTTTCTGACCTTCGTGAATCAGGTTCGATAGAGCAAGATGCCGACCTTGTTATATTTATTCACAGACCGGAATATTATAAAATAGATACCGTCTTTGATGGTTCAGACTCTCACGGTAAAGCAGAAATAATTGTTGCCAAGCATCGTAACGGTGCAATTGGTGATATTCTATTAAATTTCAGGTCAGAGTTTGCTAGCTTTACAGATATTAGAGTAGAGGGGATGGCTGATATTAGCAGCTTTGAAAAAGATGTTCCTATTGTTCAGTCGAAAATGAATGATGAGGTTGACGAATTTATCCCAGAGCTTTTACTTCAAAACAACAACGATCTTTTATTAGTTGATGACCCAGACATGCCTTTTTAGACTAAACAATTTTTAAACAATTTTTATTAATAAAACGTGATGATAAAAAAAATATTTTATATTTTTTGCATTCTTAATTTTACAGTAAGTTCTTATGCCACAGGAATTTTGATTCCAATGGATAACGAACAAACAGACCATTTGCGAGCCTATGGAGTTGTTTATTGGGCATTAAATCATGATGTTTCTGGCTGGTGGTTGCTTAACTATCGTGGCGGAAGTTTTCTTTTGCCTTACGCCAAAGAGATTGAGTCGGAATGTCTGATCCGTAATGTGCGATATCAAACAATATCGTCAGCTCAACAGGAGTTGATGCTGCACGAAATTTCGCAGCCCGATGTAAACCAAGATGCGATACAGTTGGATAAAGCCCCGCGCATTGCTGTATATAGCCCCAAAGAGGCTCTCCCATGGGACGATGCAGTTACCCTGGTTCTTACGTATGCACAAGTTCCGTATGATGTATTGTACGATACCGAAATAGTTCTAGGCAAACTGTCGGATTATGATTGGTTACATCTTCATCATGAGGATTTTACAGGTCAGTACGGTAAATTTTATGGAGCGTATGGTCATACGGCTTGGTATCAAAATCAAGTTAAAAATGCTGAAGAAGAAGCGAGAGCTTTAGGATTTTCAAAAGTTTCATTATTAAAGCTTGCGGTTGCCCAAACCATAAAAGAGTATGTTAGAAACGGAGGTTTTTTGTTCGCAATGTGCAGTGGTACAGACTCTTTTGATATTGCATTAGCTGCCGAAGGAGTAGATATTTGTCATCAGGTTTTTGATGGTGATCCATACGATCCAGATATGAATTCAAAGTTAGATTACTCAAAATGTTTTGCATTCACCGATTTTACTTTAGTATTAAATCCCTTAGAATATGAATATTCCGATATTGATGTTACGCAAAGCAGAAGGGTGTCAGAGAGTAACGATGTTTTTACTCTGTTTGAATTTTCGGCAAAGTGGGATCCTGTGCCCACAATGCTTTGCCAAAACCACGAAACTGTTATCAAAGGCTTTATGGGACAAACTACAGCCTTCGACAAGCGTTTAATTAAACCAGAAGTTCTTATAATGGGCGAAAACAAAGCGCTTGACGAAGCACGCTATATTCACGGAAATTTTGGCAATGGCACGTGGACGTTTTACGGTGGTCACGATCCCGAAGATTACAGACATTATGTTGGCGACCATCATACATTGTTGGAATTGTATCCAAATTCGCCGGGATATAGGCTGATTCTCAACAATATACTATTTCCAGCTGCGAAAAAGAAAAAACTTAAAACGTGACAAGCAATTAGCAATTAGCAATTAACAATTAGCAATTACGAATAAATAATTAATTGAATATCAGGGTGTTGTGGAGGCATCATATTATGGCGTCTCTAGGTGAAATAGAAGGAGGCGCCACGTTGTGACTAAAGCAATGAGCAATGAACAATTACGAATTACGAATTACGAATTACGAGTTACGAGTTGGGAACTACTGGCAATTAGAATGCGGATAATTGTGGGTTTAATTGATAATAGCGGAATTGAATCTTAATTTTCCTTAATTTCTTAATGGTTTAAAACAATACGCGATTAGCAATTAGCAGTTAGCAATTACGAATTATGAATGCGGTGCATCACCTTGTCCCTTTCACCTTGTCCCTTTTATACTTCGGCTCAGCCAACGTGTTGTCAACAAATCCTATCACGGTTGTTTTTTACGAAATCACTCCATGAACTTGTCTTTCTTTTGCCATTGTGGATACTCATGCTTTGGTAATAGTGGCAAACAGCCACAGCTAAACCGTCAGTAGCATCATAAAATGATGGCTCATTTTCGATATTGAACATTTTCATTAGCATACCTGACACTTGCTCCTTAGAGGCATTTCCGTTTCCAGTGATTGAAAGTTTTACTTTTAGCGGCGCATATTCGTATATTGGAATCTTATAACTAAGAGCAGCCGCCATTGCAACACCTTGTGCACGACCCAACTTTAACATCGACTGGACATTTTTCCCGAAAAAAGGAGATTCTATAGCCAATTCGTCGGGCGAGTATTGCTCAACCAACATTTTTGTTCGGTCGTAAATATAAGAGAGCTTTAAATAATGGTCTTTAAGTTTACGTAAATCAATAATTCCTAAACTCATAACCTTTAAATCGCTGCATGAGGCATCAAGCAAACCGTATCCCATTATTGTGGTTCCTGGATCGATACCCAATATTATGCGAGACGGTGTTTGTTCCATTTTACTGTCTGTTAATCAATGATGGAAAAACCTGTATATGGTACTAATACATCAGGAATAATTATTCCATTTTCAGTTTGATTATTTTCTAACAAGGCTGCTACAATGCGTGGTAGCGCCAATGCACTTCCATTAAGCGTGTGTACTAAGTTTGTTTTTTTTGTTTCAGTATCGCGATAGCGACATTTGAGGCGATTTGCTTGAAAACTCTCGAAATTTGAAACTGAACTTACTTCCAACCATCGCTCTTGTGCACGTGACCACACCTCGAAATCGTATGTTAGGGCAGAGGCAAAACTCATATCGCCACCACAGAGCCTAAGAATTCGGTAGGGTAATTGCAGTTTTTTTACTAAGCTCTCAACATAATTTACCATTTTTTCATGTATCTCATACGAATTTTCTGGGTGTGAAATACAAACAATCTCTACTTTATCGAATTGATGTAAACGGTTCAATCCTCTGACATCTTTACCATACGAGCCAGCTTCGCGACGAAAGCAGGGTGTGTATGCACAGTTTTTTATGGGTAACTCTTTCTCTTCGAGAATCATATCGCGATATATGTTTGTAACAGGTACCTCGGCAGTTGGCAATAAATATAGGTTATCAGCATTGATGTAGTACATCTGACCCTCTTTGTCTGGAAGATTACATGTGCCAAAACCCGAATCCTCATTTACTAAAATTGGAGGTTGTACTTCTGTATAACCGTTGTTGATAGCTTCATCGAGAAAGAAATTGATTAATGCGCGTTGAAGTTTCGAGCCTCTGTCTTTATATAGAGGAAAACCTGCGCCTGCAATTTTTACACCTAATTCAAAATCAATAATATCATATTTTTTTGCCAAATCCCAGTGTGGAAGGTCGTTTTCTTTTGGTTTGCTTACTGTTCCGCCTGAACGTACTACTTCATTATCTTCAGCAGTGGCACCCATTGGGACTGAAACATGCGGAGTGTTAGGTATTTGAACTAATAAATTTTCAAGAGCCGTTTCTGCTTCTTTTTGAGAGTCTGTTAAGGTTTTAATCTCATCTTTCAGAATTACTGTTTTCTCCCTGGCTGCCTCTGCTTCCTCTTTTTTACCTTCTTGAAACAATTTGCCAATAGTTTTGGATATATTATTGAGTTCGGCAGATGCGTCGTCAGCTTTTTTCTGTGACTCCTTTCTTAAATCATCGGTTTTAATAACTTCGTCAATAAGTTCGATATTTTTGAACTGTTTCTTTTCTAACCCTGCTATTACTTGTTCGTAATTCTCTTTTATTTGTTTTAAAGTTAGCATGTATAAATTGTTTTTTGTTTAGTTTCGAGTCTCCAAAATTAGTTTTTTTTGTCCAGTAAACGATAAAAAAAGAGGATTACTTTTGTAATCCCCTTTTTTCCCGTTTATAAGAATAAACTATTCGATAACTATTAATTGTTTAACAATTGATTTATCGGTTGTTTGAATTTTCACTATATAAACTCCCTGCATGTTACCAGTTGAGATAATATTATTGGAAGGATTTATTTTTTGATTTAAAACCATTTGTCCATTTAGTGAATAAACTGATACCTCCCCAAAATCAACTCCCGAAATTGTAAATGAATCTTTTGCAGGGTTAGGATATATCGAAACAGTTGAGTATTCACTTTCAGATATTCCTACTGGACCGACTGTAAAATGAACAGTACGCTTGACAGCGTATCCAGACTCTGTTTTGGCATTAAGTGACAAACACACAACCGTGCCATCACTCAACGTATAGTCAGGAACAATGCTAATTGTATTCTCTCCGTAAACAAATGGAGTGTATGGTAGAATCTGTCCATCGTGGGTATTCCTGCTTAACTTAATTGCAAAATAGGCATTGTATTCGTTAATGACTTCTCCCTCAGGCGTATATAATTGGATGTTTGAATAAATATCGAAAGGACCATTAGCGGGAGCGCTAGTAGAGCCGTCATACGGATTAAAGCCAATATCAACTGTGTTGTTTACTATGAATTTTTTGGATATGCTTGAGCCTATTATTGAACCGGGAATATTCAAAATCTGTTTATCCCCAGATTTAATTTTTACATATCCACCTCCAGTAATCCCATCTCCATTGCTATCAAATACAGTGAGGGTATAAAAACCATCTTCTAAAAGCAGATCATCTGTTGTTACTGATGTGTTTGTAGGACCTCCGTTAGCTATAATTGTTCCAGCTTCATTTTTTATGTTCCAAGTAGTCTGTCTCGGTTGATAGTCGGGCTTTACCTCTACAGTCAAATTTTTTACAGGTGACGTTGGAGCTAAATTTAAGGTTACACTTAAGCTATTGTTCTGAGGAGAACTATCTTCATTTAGAATGTTAATTATCAACGTATTGGTATTTTGAGCGTCGAAAGTAATCTCAGGTAGCTCTATTTCAAATATTTCTTGATATTGAGGATTTCCGTTCCACGTGTAGCTATGAGCCTGTTCATTGTTCACTTTGTATTCAATATCTAACGATGTTACACTACTTCCTAAACTTTTTACAGAAAATTTAGGCGCTATTCTACCTTCCCACACATCATTAGCTATGGAGTGTCCTACTATTTGGTACTCAAACTCAGGCATGTTAACTAAAGCCGGTTTAATTTGTAAACCCGAAATAATCTCTTGTGTTCCTTCTGCAACGAAAGCTGCAACCCTTAAATTCTCTAATACAATAGGGATTTGATTCAAATGTTCAGGAATAGTGTATGTAAATGTGTTTGAATATAGAGAGCCGGTAGAAGTTTGGGTAATATCTGCTCCCCATTGTCCAGTAATCATATGAATTAAGCGGTTATTATGCTCATAATTGCTACCGCCATTTGCTTGATATGCGTATGTTTTGTCTTGTAAAAGAACAACATTGATTTTATTTGTTGTGGCAGGACTGTTACCAGTATAATAAGCTTCAACATAAACAGAAATTTCTCTGGTTAACAGGTCTATTTCTGCTGTAGCTCCGACATTTACATACGAAGGTTGGGCTAAAATCTGATTTGCGGCGCTTGACCAATAACCTCTACCCATTGCTGTTCCACCTGAAGTCATCGAATAACCAGAAAAAACATGACGATTTACTGTTCCTGCTGGAAAACCTGTAAGACTTGTTTGCCCCATTAGTCCTGTACCAAATGAAGTTCTAAAGTCGGGTTGTCCTGCACTTGGGTTTGCGTAATTACCAGCATGAATAGCAATAATAACAACCCTGGTCGGATTAGCATTATAGATTTGATTTGCAACTGTGGTGCCTTCGGGACAGTATGGACAATTAATACCGGTGTACTGTTCCAAAACCACATTTTTGTTTTGTGGAGTGGTACTTACGATTGTTTGTGCGCTATTAGCTAAAGGTATTAGCGCAAATAGTGCGATAAAAAATTTTTTCATACTAAGTTTTGTTTAATTGTTAATAATAGCGGATAATTGAATGTAAATTGTTTTTAGTATTTTAAGTTAAAATGGGATGTAGTAAATTTACGACAACTATTCTACAAACAATGTTCCATTTTTTTGTTTTTCAAGAAAAAAATGGAACTTTTAATTTAGTTTGTTTACCTAAGTTTTGCGCCAACCTCGCGTTCAAAAGCGTTTATCAGTTTTTTCATAGTGTTGTCAATTTGCTCGTCTTTCAATGTTTTTGTTTCATCTTGCAGAATAAAACTAAGTGCATACGACTTATGCCCTTCGGCTATTTTGTCGCCCTCGTAAACGTCAAACAGCCCGACGTTTTTCAATAACTCTTTTTCGGTTTTTGTGGCTATATCTTTCAGTTTGTCAAACGTTACGTTTTTGTTTATCAGTAGCGCTAAATCACGCCTTACAGCAGGATATTTTGAAATTTCACGGAACTCTATTTTGTTTTGTTTGTATATTTTTAATAAAAGTTCCCAGTCTAATTCAGCATAATATATAGTTGTTGGGATATCGAATAGTTTGTTAAGTTTTTTGTTTAAAACCCATATTTCGCCAAGCTCTCTTTTTTTGCATACAAATTTTAATCCTTCACTGCACATATCATTCTCAACTGATGTTTGTTGTATTGAACTCAAGTCGCTGATACCCATTCTAATAAATATGTTTTCGACAATTGCTTTTAAGTCAAAAAACGATGTGCGTGTCTCGGTTACATTCCAATTTTGCTCGGTTTGATCACCTGTAATAATCAGCGCCAATCTATATCCTTCGGAAAAAGACTTTAGTGATTGTGCAATCTCTTGGTTGTCGCGGAAGTAGGTTTTACCGAATTCGAAGAATTTCATGTTTGGATGTTGCCTGTTGCTGTTAAACCGCAATGTTTCTAATGCTCCAAAAAGTAGCGTTTGTCGCATGCAGTTTAAATCCGAGCTTAATGGATTTATTATCCTAACAAGTTTTGATTCTTCGGATTTATTGAATTGCTCAAAATATGATGATTTTGTTATCGAGTTGTTCATCATTTCATAAAATCCCGATGCTGCCAACATATCGCTGATTTTATCTTGTAATGTTTCAGGGTTTGGTTTTGGGCTTTGTACCGTTGATGACACCATTTTGTCCTGCATTTCAATATTGTTGAAACCGTATATTCGCAATATTTCTTCGGTTATATCCGCCTCCCTTTGTACATCAACGCGATAGGGTGGTACTGAGAGTTTGTAGTTGACTTCGTCTATCTCCTCAACCTCTATTTCTAATGACTTCAGGATAGTTTTAATAGTTTCGGCAGGAATCTCTTTTCCTGTAAAAGCGTTGAATCTGTTTAAATTAAAGCTTATAACAAAGTTCTCGGCTGGCTTTGGATAAACATCAATTATGTTCGATGTGATTTGTCCTCCTGCAAGTTCTTTGATTAAGTTGGCAGCCCTTTTCAGTGCAACAACAACTATATTTGGGTCTGTACCACGTTCATAACGAAACGATGCATCGGTTGAAATACCATGAAAACGTGCTGTTTTACGTACTCTTACAGGGTTAAACCATGCACTTTCCAAGAAAACGCTCGTTGTTTTTTCAGTAATACCGCTTTTTAAACCTCCGAAAACCCCGGCCATACACATTCCCTCTTCGGCATTGCAGATCATAAGGTCGTTGGCGTTTAAGGTACGTTCTGTTTCGTCTAAAGTTGTAAACTTTGTACCTTGTGGTAATGTTTTGATTATTACTTTGTTACCTTTAATGTAATCTAAATCGAAAGAGTGCAATGGTTGCCCTAGTTCGTGCATAATAAAATTGGTGATATCCACAACGTTATTTATTGGGTTTAAGCCTATTGCGACTAACTTCTCTTTAAGCCATTTTGGAGATTCTGTTATTTTAATATTTTCAATTGTTAATCCCGCATATCTAAAACAGCCATCATTATCTTCAATTGTAATGGTTGTGGGATTGGTAGCTTGATCTATTTTAAAGTCAGAGATATCGGGAAAATTGTAACTTCGTTTTTCGCGGATGCTGAAATATGCCGATAAGTCGCGTGCTACACCTACGTGCGACATAGCGTCGGGGCGGTTCGGTGTTAATCCAATAGAGAATATGTAATCGCTTGTAAGATTGTAGTATTCGGCTGCAGGTGTTCCAACAACGGCATCATCAGGTAAAACAAGTATTCCATCGTGTGATGAACTAATTCCTATCTCTCTTTCGGAGCAGATCATTCCCATTGACTCTTCGCCTCTGATTTTAGCTTTTTTAATTTCAAACTCTTTGTCGTCGGTGAATAATTTTGTTCCAACCGTTGCTACAACGACCTTTTGACCTACAGCAACATTAGGTGCGCCACAAACAATTGGCAAAGTATCGGGGTCTCCGATGTCAACTTTTGTAAGGCTTAGATGATCCGAGTTAGTGTGTTTTTTACACTCCAAAACCTTTCCTATAACCAATCCTTTCAATCCGCCTTTGATTGATTCTATCTCTTCAATGCCCTCAACTTCAAGCCCTATAGAGGTTAATATTTCCGCTAAAACTTCGGGGGTTTCTGAAAGTTTAATGTAATTTTTTAGCCAATTGTAAGATATGTTCATTATTGTATGTTTAAATGTGTTTTAATGTTTTCTGTCGATTTTGGCACGACAGTTTGATTAAGCAAAAATATAAAAAAATATTATACGTTTAAAGAGAACACAGATAACACAGATTAAATTGATTTACACGGATTTTTAATGTGTTGCATCTAAGTACATGACAAAAATTTAAAATTATTTGTATATTATTGTAAATGAAGGGTTTGAAAAACATGTAACAAATAGTTTTACTCGCTAATCGAGCAGAGCCTAAATACTCCGCTTAAAGACCACTCTTCGACAGGTTCAGTGACTGTGATACGTCGGCTGAGTTTATATTTCGACAAGCTCAATAACCGTCGAAGCCAAAGTCATAGGCAACCTATAATGAAAGGTC
>Ga0208195_1000830_pt1 | contig 37962 bp, 33 predicted proteins | sample AD_UKC077_MetaG_FD_184441 | JGI IMG/M metagenome (GOLD analysis project Ga0208195, IMG submission 184441) | Active sludge microbial communities of municipal wastewater-treating anaerobic digesters from USA - AD_UKC077_MetaG (SPAdes) (version 2) | ecosystem: Engineered > Bioreactor > Anaerobic >... | reverse complement strand
TATGGGAGTAAGCGCAATGGCTTTCGGATTTCTATGGAAAAAGGGCTGGCACCAAGATAATGTAGATCATATGTTCATCGCCGATCCTTCACAGATAATAGATCGTGCATTCAGAGCAGCGGGGTATGATTATGAAACCGTAGACAAATCAGGAGTACAAAATGATGAAAAACTTTTCAGGCAAAAAATAATGTACTCCATAAACAAAAATCTCCCGGTACTTGCTTTTGGAGTAGTCGGCCCGCCAGAATGTTCAATAATAACAGGATATGACAAAAACTGCGATAAAGTATTAGGCTGGAGTTTTTTTCAGAACTTTGAAGTTTTTAATGACGGGGTCAGCTTCGATGAAAACGGCTATTTTATAAAATCTGATTGGTTTGCAAATACTTGGACACTTTTAATTCTTAATGGAAAAAATCCTGGAAAAAAAGAAATTAACTTCTCTGATACTATGGATTGGATTGTTAAGGTACTTACCACAGAAGACCTTTATGGAAGAAAAGCAGGAATAGCTGGATTGCAGGCATGGAGAGAGCAAATACTCGATGGAAATGACTTTATAGAGATTTCAGAAGAAAAACTTAAAATGATGCACGAAATTCATAACTCTGCAGTTGGAATGTTTGCTGAATGCCGATGGATAGCCGGACTTTTCCTGAGAGATCTTGCAGCTAAAAATACAAAATTTGAGTACGAACTTGATCAGGCCGCTTCAATCATGAAACTGCAACATGATCTGATGTACAATATGTGGGATATATGTGGAGGAATATACAATCCTAACTCATGGGAGTTTTTTGGCAAGTCTGACGTAAGAAGGGAGCTTTCAAAAGTCATAGAAGAAGTAATTTCAAATGAAAAAAAGATGATCGATATATTTAGGAAAATATCTTCACGGTACTGAAAAACACAGGCTAAGCCTGTGTTTTTCAGTGCATTGTGTAATATATTAATCAAAATTTTTGAGGTGGAAGATGACATATACTATAAAAAATGAGTATCTGCAAGTATCTTTGGACAGCAAGGGCGCTGAAATGACATCTCTGGTAGATAAAGCCGGTATCAACTACCTGTGGACTGCTGATCCAAAGCACTGGGCAAGACATGCTCCGGTTCTTTTCCCGGTTGTGGGAAAGCTTAAGAATAACAGGTATACTTACCGCCAGAAAGAGTATTCTCTGGGTCAGCATGGTTTTGCAAGAGATCTGGAGTTTGAAGCTCTATCTAATTTCAACAGTTCCGTTGAATTTCTTCTAAAAAGCAGTCCCTATACAAAAGAAAAATTTCCTTTTGACTTTGAGCTTTCTATCCGTTATGCTCTTGAAAAAAATAAAATCCATATTTTTTATAACGTAAGAAACAAAGATACTTTGGCTATGCTCTTTTCTATAGGAGCACATCCCGGCTTCAGATGTCCCTTATACGATAACGAATCTATTAAAGATTACTACATACAGTTCAATAAATCGGAAACGGCATATATTATGCTTTTAAACCATGAGACGGGACTTTTTGAAAGAGAAACTGCTCTTTTGCTTAAGGATGAAGATAAAATTTTTCTTGACCAAACCACTTTTGAACACGATGCACTTGTATTTAAAGGACTTAGATCAACCCAGGCCACTATAAAAAGCCCTAAAAACCAACACTCTGTAACTGTTGGCTTTGAAGGATTTCCATACCTAGGATTATGGTCAAAGCCAGGTGCACCATTCGTATGTATTGAGCCATGGTTCGGACATGCTGACTTCAAAGATTCTGACGGCAATTTTGAAAGTAAAGAAGGACTTATCTCCTTAAAACCTTTACAGTCATTTGAATGCAGTTTTTTTATACAGCTGGATTCATAGCCTAATACCTTAAGCTAACACATCAATAAAAATCAACCTCCAACTGGAGTTATCTCAAGTTGGAGGTTGATTGTTTACTACTCTAATTTAAGTATCCAGCCATCACGATTACTGTGATAACCAGAAACATCTCCGTCATTTGATTTTGTATATCCTACAGTACAAAAACCGTTATCCGATGTTTGAAGTAACTTATATAAATAATCAATGTTACTTCCGCCAAAGCATTTTGACCATTCTTTATTGCCTGATGAATTAACCTTGATTATCCACCCATCATAGTCACCATGACTATCTGAAACATCTCCATCGTTTGACTTTGCATATCCTGACGCCATATACCCGCCGTCTATTGTCTGGATTATGTCGGTTAAAGAATCATAGTCAGTTCCTCCAAAGCATTTTGACCACACTTTATTGTCTGCTGCATCAAACTTGATCATACAACCGTCTGTTTTCCCGCTGTGATTACCTGAAAAATCTCCATCAGTCGACGAGGTTTCCCCAGCAGCTATATATCCGCCATCTGATGTTTGAGTTATATTGCTTAAATAGTCATTGCCATTTCCGCCAAAACATTTTGACCATAGTTTATTGCCAGCTGAGCTGACTTTAATTATCCACCCGTCGGTTCTGCCACCGTTATGCTCTGAAAACTCTCCATTGGTTGACATTGTGCTTCCAATAGCAATATACCCGCCGTCTGATAATTGGATTATACCTTTCAAAGAATCATCATCGCTTCCTCCAAAACATTTCGACCAGAGCTTATTGCCGTTTGAATCCAATTTAATTATCCACCCGTCAGTATAGCCACCATGATGCTCTGAAAAATCTCCATCGCTAGATAATGTTTCCCCAGCAGCAATATAGCCACCGTCAGCTGTCTGAACTATAATATTTAAATAATCATTACCGCTTCCTCCAAAACAATTCGACCAAAGCTTATTGCCGTTTGAATCAAGCTTGATTATCCAGCCATCAAGACTGTCACGGCTACCAGAAAGATCTCCATCACTTGATTTGGTGTAACCAACTGCAATACAGCCGCCGTCTGATGTCTGGATTATACTGCGCAAAAGATCAGTGGAGTTTCCTCCAAAGCATTTTATCCAGAGCTTATTGCCGTTTGAATCAACTTTAATTATCCACCCGTCATAATCTCCGTGATTGGCCGAAAAATCTCCATCGGTTGAGTTCATATCTCCAACAGCCATATAACCACCATCCGATGTCTGAATTATACTATTTAAATAGTCGTTGTAGATTCCTCCAAAGCATTTGCTTAAAGCTAAAGATACTGAGAAGGTATAAGTTTGTGTTACTATATCGCTTTCAACCCATCCATGTTTAAAAGCTCTTGCTTTTAATATCTTAGAAGAAGATATATTGATTGCTCCGGTGTATAAGCTGCTGGATGTAGAGGGTTCGGTTTCATCAAGCGTGTATCTTATCTGTGCATCAGGGGTTGCACATGTAATACTTACAGTTTGAGCTGTAGTGTAAGTCCCTCCGGCAGGAGTTATGACAGGAGACTGAACTTTTTCGGTTATATTGTATGCCTGTGAAACAGTATCGCTGTCGGTCCATCCGGCTTTAAATGCTTTTACTGTTAAGGTTGCAGAAGAAGAGATATTAATAGCGCCTGTATATAAAGTACTGGATAACGAGGGCTGACTTCCGTCAAGCGTATATCGTATCTCAGCACCCGGGGTTTCACATGTAATACTTACATTTTGAGCTGTAGTGTAAACTCCTCCGACAGGTGTAACTACAGGAGTCTTAACTTTCAACGGAACTGGTTTATTGCAGGAAATCACAAGCATGCTTAAAATAACTAAAACTAAAATAAATATACTTTTACGCATTACAAAATCCTCCTTAAATTATGTTTCTTAAAAAATATTTATGCAACCTACTAAAAAAGCTTTCTATAAACATTGCTATTTTACCATTAAAAAAACATTTAATAATTCATTTATGATTAAGATTAGTCTTCTTTTTTGTTAAAAACAAATATTTGAAAGAAATTAATTTCTATCAAATATTTATTTATTTGTTGCTTTAATTTAAGTTACAGCAGTCACAACTGTTGTAACTTGCTAAAATACATTTCTATATATGTTTCTGGTTAGCTTTTATGTACCATAAAAAGCATACGGAGCGGTCTGATTTTTCAGAACGCTCCGTATTATCCCTTGAATTCATTTCTCTTTTGTGGCAGCCCCACGGGGAATCGAACCCCGACTCTCGGACTGAGAATCCGATGGACTAACCATTATCCTATGAGGCCGCAAGTACAAACGTAATTATATCATTAATTGCTTTTTTAGTAAATAACATTTTTGTTAAAGTTTTTCTTCCACAAAAAAACAAAACTATATCTGATAGCTGCTGGTATTCTGTTTAAGTATCTTTGACTGTTCCTCAAGCCTTTTTGACTGGGATGATATATCTTCAATGTTCTGAGCTTCTTTTTCTATTGATGTATTGATTCCGTTTATAATCATCTCCATCTTTTCCATAGCCTGCGATATATTGTTCATGGTCTGGCATATAGTCTGGATTGACTGGGTCTGTTCCTGACTTGAAACGGTAAGATTTTTTATCTTTGAATTCATGTCATCAATATTGGTATTTATGTTTAAAAACTTATTCTCTATTTCTTTAAAATCCATATTAATTTTTTCAACCATTTCACGGGTTTTGAAAGAAACATCCTTTGCTTTCCCCGCGCCATTCTTTACGCTGCTTACAATATCAGATATCTCCTGAGTTGCCGCTTTGCTTTCTTCTGCCAGTTTTCTTATTTCATCGGCCACAACGCTGAAACCCTTTCCTGCTTCTCCTGCTCTTGCGGCTTCTATTGCAGCATTAAGTGCAAGAAGATTGGTTTGTTCTGTAATGGAGTTTATGGTTTCCAGTATTTTTACAACTTTTTCGGCGCTTTGAGCAACTTCGGAAGAAGTTTTTTCATTTTCAGCTGCCTGTATAAGTGTTTGTTCCATCATGGCAGAAGATTTTTTTACAATGCTGTTTCCCTCAATAGATATATTATTTGTTTCTTCAGATTTTTTGAAAAGATTCTGCGAGTCGTTTGATATAGTGATAGAGCTTTTTGAAATTCTGTCTATAGATGTATTTATGTCAACTATACTCTCAGTTGATTCGCTTATGCCGGCGGTAAAGTCAGAAATATCTCCCTGAAGTTTTGTAACGTGTTTTTCGGAAGTTTCACTTGCATTTTGAAGCTTTTCTGATGATTCATTAAGCTGTTCACCGATTTCTTTTATCTTTATCATATTGCCATGAAGATTTTCGGTCATACTTCTTAGTGCTCCAACCATCTGTCCCACAGAATCCTGCGTTTTTTGTCTGAACCTCACTTTTAAGTTTCCGTTTCCGAAATCAACAACCTGAGAAGATAGGTATTTCAGAGGAAGACTTACTCCTTTTATTATGACTCTGTATGTAAAAAAAACTGAAACTGCTATCCATGATGCGGCTATAACACAGGCCCATATCATAGGTTTTGTCAAAACTTGCTGAACATTTAAAGATAGATCGGAAGTCTGCCTGTTGAGAACATTTGCAAAAGTATTTCCTAGATAAAGTAAAACCGTGAAAAATGCTGCTACCTGAGTTAACGTCAGAATTAATACAATCTTTTGTCCAAGCTTCAATTTCATCTCCCCTTACCTCCAATACATTACTGTAATAATTGATCTTCTATATGATAACATATTTTTGTGGATAAGATAAACCTTATTATTGAAAAGAATTTTGATATAAATGGGTTACGCTGCAAATAAAAAAACTGCACCTGTCAATTTACAGGTGCACTAGAGGAAGAGTAGGAGTAAAGTACTTAGTACAAAAAACATGCTACATTGTGGTTTTTTTCCTTTTCTGTAAGTACTGGTGTTTCTCTAAAACATCTGTCAAAAGCCTTAGGACATCTTTTTGCAAACCTGCATCCTTCGGGCGGATCTACAGGCGAAGGAATATCTCCCGTTATCAGTATTCTTTTTCCCATTCTGCGCGTATGCGGATTAGGAATTGGAATGGCATGCAAAAGACCCTGGGTATATGGATGAAGTGAATTTTCGAAAAGTGTGTCTGTGTAGGCGCTTTCGACTACCTTGCCAAGATACATGACGGCTATCTTGTCTGAAATATGCTTTACCACTGAAAGATCATGGGCTATAAACAGATATGTCAGATCAAATTCATGCTTCAGATCTTCAAGGAGATTGATTATCTGTGCCTGGACTGAAACATCCAATGCAGAAACAGGTTCATCACAGATTACAACTTTGGGTTTCATGATCATAACTCTGGCTATGCCTATTCTTTGCCTTTGACCTCCTGAAAATTCATGGGGATAACGCTTCATATACTCTGGTCTTAACCCAACTTTTTCCATTATATCCGCTATTCTCTCGTTGGTTTCTTTTTTAGAAGAAGTGAGTTTATTTACCCTGAGACCTTCTGATATTATATCCTGTACTGTCATTCTCGGATTAAGCGAAGCATAAGGATCCTGAAAGACCATCTGGATATGGCTTCTTATTTTCTGCATCTGTCTATCCTTAAGCTTAAATATATCTACGGGCTGTCCGGTAAGCTTTTCATCATACCAAAACTCTCCGCAAGTTGGCTGATATATTCTCATCAAGGTTCTTCCAACCGTAGTTTTTCCACATCCTGATTCTCCAACTATACCAAGAGTTTCTCCGGCATTCAGTGAAAAAGAGACATCATCAACTGCTTTAAGAAAGGATTTTTTGTTTGAAAACATCTGTCCTTTCATCTGAAACCATTTCTTCAAATTTTTTACATTAAGTATTTCTTTTTTTTCAGACATCTGCATCACCTTGCTCAGAGTTTTCATAAAGCCAACATTTTACTGTATGGGTATCGCTTATTTTAAAGTTATGTGGCTGGTAAGAAATACATTTTTCACTTGCAAACTCGCACCTGGGGTTGAATCTGCATCCTTTTGGGAATGCCGATGGATGAGGAACATACCCTTTTATTACGTGAAGTTTTTTCTGATCTTTTTTCGCTATTTCAAGAACAGGTATAGAGTTAAGAAGCCCCTGTGTGTAAGGATGCTTGGGGTTGTCAAAAATACTGTATACATCGGCAGTTTCGACAATTTGACCTGCATACATTACGATAACTCTATCGCACATCTCGGCAATTACGCCTAGGTCATGGGTTATTATCATGGATGCCGTATTTTGAATAGTTTTCAATTCGTTTATGAGCTCAAGTATCTGGGCTTGTATTGTAACATCCAATGCTGTAGTAGGCTCGTCGGCAATCAAAAGAGAAGGCTTGCATGCGAGTGCCATTGCTATCATTACCCTTTGGCGCATTCCTCCGGACAGCATATGCGGGTAGCTTTCCATACGGTTTTTAGCTTCAGGAATCCTGACCATCTCAAGTATCTCCAAACTTTTTTGCATAGCTTGTTTCTCATTAAGAGCTTCATGGAGCATAAAAACTTCCGAAAGCTGCTGCCCTATGGTGAAAAGAGGATTAAGCGATGTCATGGGTTCCTGGAATATCATTGAGATGCTTTTGCCGCGGACTTTTTGTAGCTCCTCCTTGGAGTATTTGGAGATATCGTTTCCGTTGAACATAATACTTGTGGCAGGACCCAAAACAGCATTTTTTGGAAGAAGCCTTATTATCGAAAATGCGGTGACTGTTTTTCCGCAGCCCGACTCTCCGACAATACCAAGACTCTCCCCCTTGTTTATATGAAAGTTCACATCATCAACGGGTTTTACCAACCCAAACTGTGTTTTAAAACTTATTTCAAGATTTTTCACTTCAAGTATTTTTTCGCTCATATTGACAACCCTCTCAACTATTGCTTGTAAATTTCGGATCAAGCGCATCACGTAACCCATCGCCGAGGAAATTTACATTTAAGACAGCAAGAAATATGAAAAGTCCCGGGAAAAAAGTAAGCCACCACGGGGTTGTCCCGGATACTGTCCCGAGAATATAGTTCATGGACTTCTGGAGCATATTGCCCCAAGAAGGCATCGGAGGCTGTATCCCAAGTCCAAGATAACTGAGCGATGATTCCGAAAGAATTGCATATGAAACGTTCAGTGTTGCCGATACAATAACTATCGGAAGAACATTTGGAAAAATATGTTTAAGAATAATCTCCATATTTTTTACGCCCACCGCTTTGGCAGATATTACATATTCAGACTCCTTAAGGCTAAGAGTAAGGCCTCTAACAAGCCTGGAAATGCTCATCCATCCGAAAACCGTCAGAACCATTACGATGTTCATAAGACCTGATCCGAAAACCATGGTAAGGATAAGAAGTATAGGAAACATTGGTATTGAAAGCATTATATCGACAAACCTCATTAAAAAACGATCCACAATACCTCCGTAAAAACCTGAAAGCAATCCCACTATGGTTCCTATAACAGTAGTAAGCAGGGCTGAAAGAAATCCTACTATAAGTGAGATCCTTCCGCCGTACATTATCCTTATAAGCACATCATGTCCCAACTCGTCAGTTCCAAGAAGATGTCCGCTTGAAATAGATGGCGGAGAAAAAATTGCACTAAAATCCATATCTTCATAGCTTTTGTTTGTAAAGAGAGGACCAAAAAAGCAGAAGATTATCAGAGCCGCAAGTATAATCGAACCTATAAGTGCGAGCTTATGGCTTTTAAACTTCATCCAAACAAGCTTTCTGTATGTAAGGATATTTATCGGAGATGCTTTTTCTTCAATTTCTTTTACTTTATTTTTATAGAACAGTTTAGATAATCCCATTCATATCACCATCATGCCTTTTTGCCGACTCGAATCCTAGGGTCAATAAGGACATATATAAGATCAGCGGCAAGGTTCGAAATCAGCGTTATAACCGTAAGAAACATCAGACAGCTTATGGCAAGGTTATAATCGCTACCTATTACCGCCTGATACATAAGCCTTCCCATGCCCGGCCATGAAAATATACTTTCAATTATGAGTGCTCCACCAAAAAAATAAGGTATATCAAGAGCAATTATGGTAACTATAGGTATCATGGCATTTTTCAGTGCATGCTTAAAAATAACCTTTTTATCCGGAACACCTTTTGCATAAGCAGTCCTGACATAATCTTGGTCAAGCACCTCAAGAAGCGAGGTTCTTATATATCTTACCCACGACGCAACCTGTACCAGTCCAAGGACACATACGGGCAGGATAAGATGCTTTAACCTATCCCAAAAAACATTCCATGTGCCTGTCATTCCATAGGTCTCCATTCCGGAAACAGGAAGCCATTTTAAGGTTACGCTGAAAAATATTATTGAAACAAGGGCAAACCAGAAGCTTGGAAGTGATATGCCTATAAAAGCCATTACGGTTGTGGAGTAATCAAAAAAAGAGTACTTCTTCACCGCAGAGTATATGCCTATAGGAAGTGCTATTATGAGTCCAAGTATCCATGCACCTATTGTGAGTATCAGAGTATTGGGAAGACGGTTGGCTATCAGATCCCACACCGGCACCTTATACATGCTCGAATATCCAAAATCTCCAGTAAGAGCACTTTTAAGCCAGATAAAGTACCTCACTATAAGAGGATCATCAAGGTGATAGTACTCTCTGAGTACCTGCATCCTTTGAGGATCGTTCATTACAGCCCTGGGATTGTCCATCCTCATCTGAAGCAAAGGATCTCCGGGCATAAGGTTTATTAGCATAAATATTATAAATGAGATCAGAAAAAAAACAGGTATAAGCTCCAAAAATCTTTTCAGGAAGTACTGTTTCATTACTTCTCTCCTTTTTCCTGGAGTCTGTACATAGTATTAAGCCCTGCAATCATCTGCACGCATACAAGACTCTTTATGGGAATGGTCTTATACTTTAGATTTTCTTCAAGGAAATGGTTAAGCTCTTCAAATCTCTTATCAGCTTCCTGCTTTGCCTGAAGGAGCACATGATTTTCAGGATCATGCTTTAAATTTTCATTTATGAGCCTTCTGAGCATTCCCTGCATAAGTGAGTCATAAAACTTTCTGGCATAAACATTATCAAACTCTTCAGCAACGGTTGCAGGTCTTCTGAGGGTTTCATCATTTTCTATCCAGTTTTCTGTGGCTTTTATATGATCTTGTGTCACTTCAACATAATTAGATACTGCGCTGTAGAAAGCGACAGACTTATCCTTGAGCTCAGATTCTATCATGCTCAGAATCTTCTTCACATGATCGTAAGCTTGTTTAGTACTTTCAAGAGATTTTTTGAGAAACTCCTGTCTTGTCTGTGCAAGTTCTGTCTTATCATCTACTCTGGAATCATAGTAGTATGGCATTTCACATACCAAAGAGTAGGTATTTCCAACTTGCGAGGCATAGTCATCAGAGCTTGTACCTGCCTTTATTACTTTAGCGGGATCAGTTCCCTGGGGAAGATGTTTAACAAGATATTCATACTCTTCTGAGATTCCAAAAAGCTGGAATATTGCAGGAGCAAGTTGTTTTAGGTAAGGTGCTTCAGGTTCCCCGAGATTAAGGGGAAGATCAAACTTTCCCGGAAGAGCCTGGAAATCATCGAAAAGCTGGCTGCCAAGGTCACCGGAAACATAGTAATAAACACCTCCGAAACCAGAATTATGCAGTGAGTACATAAACGCCGGCTTTTTTTCTTCCATAAGCTTCATAAGGATCTTAGTCTCAGGAAGAGGTGTATCAAAGTTAAGAGTTTTATAGTGTATAGGAAATGTCCATTCAACCTGTTCGTGTCCTGGTGGCCTGTAAAAATGCTGCGCATACTTTTTTATGGACGAACTGTCTTTAAACCATCCCTCATTCAACTTGGTGCCGTCAACATCAATAACCTTTATTATATACCATGTATAGTCTAGCTTATCAAGACTTTCTTCACCTTTTGCAAGCATCTCGCTCAAGCTGTCGAGCATCATTGCTCCTATCGGTTCATTGGGATGTGGACATCCAAAAAGAAGTGCGTTTTTACTGCCTTTACCTATTTCAAGAATGTATATGGGTTCATTTTTTCTTGAGTACCCTCCCATGTGTATTTTTACCTTATCTGGATACTTCTGTGCTAGTGCAAGAGATCTTTCATTGAATTCGTCAACTGTATAAAAACTTTTATAATCTGGAACCTTTGCTATTAATTCTTCAAATAACATTAGAGTGCACCCCTTTTTTATTATAAGGGCGGGTTTCCCCGCCCGAATATTTTACTTTGAAATGTACCAGTTCTGAATTATCCAACCTAAACCGTTATCGTACCCTGCATCAAAAGATTTGACATATTTTTTGGCAAAAATAGGGGTAGGAGCGGCAACCAAAGGCAGATAAGGAAGTTCTTTTGACCATATAGCAAAATGTTTCTCGTAAAGCTCAAGTTTTTTCTTACTGTCAAGCTCATTGAATGCTTCTAAAGCTATTACATCATTTTCTTTGTTTGACCAGCCGCCGTAATTGGTTCCACCAAATCCGTTAGCCTCAGAAGGAATCATTTCAGAAGTCCAGTAGTTAAGAGCTTCGTCTGGTATACCGTATCCCCATCCGGATAGATTGGCATCAAACTTTCCCTGAGGCTGGAGTTCCCATATGGAAACCGCAGGTTTGGTATCTATTTCCATTGATATTCCAACTTGTTTCAGCATCCCCTGAATCATCTGGGCCATCTTGAGATAATCGCTGTTTCCTGCGCCTACGATCATCTTGAATGAGAACTGCTGTCCATTTTTCTCAAGAATACCGTTTTTCCCGGCTTTCCATCCTGCCTGTGACAGAAGATCCTTAGCTTTTTTCATATCGTAATTATACTTGTTTATGCCAGGAGACTTAAGAGCCTGTCTCATAAGATGCAGATCGGTTATCCATGTATCGACAACTGTCGCTTTACTGCTGTATACAACGCTGTTAATTGCATCCCTGTTTATCGCATACATCAAAGCCTGCCTTACACGTATATCGCTGAAGAACTTATTAGGCTTGGTAACATCTGAAGAGTCCCTGAAATTTAACCATATACAGTCGGGAGCTACACTCTTGACATAGAAAACATTGAAAAGATCTCCATGCTCTTTTTCCAGCTGAACGGACTGATTAAGTGAAAGAGAGTATCGTCCGAAATCAACCTCGCCATTTTTTGCTGAAGCATATGTGACGTCAGAATCAGGAATAATCTTCATGACTATGGTATCAACATTCGGTCTTCCCATGAAGTAATCGTCGAATGCTTCCATTATTACGTACTGACCTTCTTTGTACTCTTTGAACTTGTATGGTCCTGTCATTATAGGATTTCTTGTAACCTTAAGCACAAAATCATCCCATTTTCCGGATGCCTTGGCACTTTCGAAATCTTTTCTGAAAACATGTTCTGGAAGCTGGAACCAGCCAAAATAGTATGCATAAACAGAAGATCCGAAGTATGCAGAACCAGATGCCTGGTTCAAATGAATGGTAAATGTATAGTCATCGGTTATATCGACTTTATCAACAGTCTTTTCAAAAAAGTTTGATGTAACGGGTGCTTCAGATACCATAACCTCCCACTGGAACTTTGCATCTCTGGCGGTTACAGGCTTCCCGTCGTGCCATTTCATTCCTTTCCTGAGCTCATAGGTTATGCTCATTGAACCATCGCTGTTAACTTTTATAAGACCGTTTTCAATGGTCGGTATTCTTTTTATCATTCTTGGTATATAAAAACCATCCTGATCGGTTCCCATATTTCCGTCGCCTATTATATTACAGATTGTCCAGGTAAGTCCTGCAGAAGTGAAGAGAGTATTGAAGCCTGGTGCGTCTGCACCTACGGGTGTGGTAAGCGTTCCGCCTTTCTTAGGAGGATTGAGTGCCATGAATAATGAAACAGCTGCTTCTTCCTTGGTTATGGAAGCGGTTGGGTCAATAATATGCCCGTATCTGTAGTTTAGGAGCTGCCTATCGCTCCTGTATGCCAAAGTAACAGCACCTATAGCATCTTTCGGAACTGAAAATTCATCGTTCGCCATTGCAACTACTTCTGTATATCCGCTGGCCTGTGAAGTCAAACCAAGAACCTTCACCAAAGCAACTATATAGTCACTTCTGGTTACAGCTTTATTTCCCGAGCCAATAAGATTTTCTTTTCCGGGAAATGCTTTTGCAACGGCTGCCTTATACTCATCGTAGGTAAGATTGCTCTTATCAACGTTTTTCAGAATTCCCTGTTTCAGTATCAGAGCTTTCGCTTCATCTAAAGAAACCTGTGCAAAGGAACTTACTACCAAAAGAACTACCAGAGCAAGTAAAACAAGTACCTTTTTCACTTTGACACCCCCGTTATACTTAATATGATGAACCAAACCTTTTATTAGACTGCAAATGAGGTGAACTTAGTATTTAAACCAAACTAATTAATTGGAACGATTATAACACAATTTTTTTTGATATAAAAAAACGTTTTATAGCCAAATAATACCATTTAAAGAAAAATAATTATGATTAAAGACATATTTCTTCTTTTATCTACCATATCCTCTTGCTGTAATCAAAATCACTATTTATGTAATTTTTTTTGCACTTTTGTCACATAGTACTTTTCTATGAAAGTTTTTTCATACGTGTTTATAAAAATATTCAACGAAAAAAAATACTTGAAGAGCAGAATTTTAACAGATGACGGGAAATGTTTACTTAATTAGTTTGCCGTACAAATAATTGGTGTGAAGTTTTTTTCAATAATTTTTATGAAAAGGTTATAAAATGTTTAATCACTAGATTTTTTTATACAGTTTTTAATTTAATCAATTTATCCAAAAAAGACATTTTATTTTAAATATCTTTATTTTATTAATATTTTTTTGTGTGCAAAAATTTCCTTATTAAAAACCCTATATTTTTTCACTCAGAACTTTTTGAATTTTTTTTCTTAAAAAAAATCTGTGAATCTTTTTTCACAGATTTATGTATTTTTTTCGCTGAAAATAAGGCACTTGTCCCGTCCATTGTTTTTGGCTCTGTAAAGTGATGAATCTGCCTTTTTGAAGACATCGTCATACCTTTTTTCATTCTGGGAAACAGCACATCCGATGCTTATTGTAATCTTTATTTCTTTTTCTTCAAATTTGAAAACAGTACGGGATATTTTCTTTCTAATTCTTTCGCAGTATCTGTAAACTTTCATATCTCCGATCTCTTTGGCAAAAATCCCGAACTCTTCTCCACCTATCCTGCCAAATATATCGTTATCCCTTATAGCAGATTTTATAAGAGCAGAAAGATCTTTAAGAATGCTGTCCCCAGCAAGGTGGCCGTACGTATCGTTTACTTCCTTGAAGAAATCTATGTCAAGCACAAGAAAAAGAGAACGGGAGCCAAAACCTTTAGTATCCATATACTTTTGAACGTACTCTATGAATGATTCCTTGTTGAGTATTCCCGTAAGACCATCTGTTTCTGATTTTATCTTCAAGGATATTGCACTGTTTTTCTGTAGAGTAATATCTTTTATGACCGATATGCTTCCCTGAGGATTTCTAAGAGAGTCAAAAACAGGATAGGTACTTATCATAAAGTATCTATCATGGCCCAGGATACTCTCCTTTATCTCTAGTGTTTCCTTGAAACAGTTAATTATGCTGGAGTACCAATCTTTGTGGTGGGCTTTTATATATTCTGCAATATTTCTGTTGAACTCTTTTGTTTTGTACTTTTCAAGATTTCCTTGGTAAAGGTTGAACATATAGCCAATGCTCACAAGAATATTCATGGCCGTCGGATTGATATCTATAACCTCACCTTCCGCAGAAAAGATAACCATTCCCTCCTCTACTATTTCAAAGACCTTCTCACGTGCAATAGGCGAGTAAGAAAACAAGCTGTATCGAAAGTATCCCATGAGTATAAGCAGTGCAAACGGAATGAATAAAAATACAAAAGCAAAGTATACGCTGTTTTTTTCAAGCCAAATTATCTTGTTCCACCAGCCTACGGAGATAAGAAGTATACCTAAAAAAATAATCATAAGTTGTTTTTTCAGATCATCAGAACTTTTACGGTATCTTGCCAGTATCATAATCTCTGAAAAAATACTGAAAACCGAGCAGTAAACAACTGAAATTTTATTTAAAATGGTTCTTTCAAACAAGAGAACAGTAAAACTGCCGAGTTCTGCCGACTGTACATTGAGTCTCAAAAGATGATGATAGTTATCTGTAAAAAATAGCAGGATAAAAAGTCCGGAAAAGATTGCTGAAAGAACTTTAATCATTTTCAAACCTTTAAAGTCAATACCAAGAAATCTTACAGTAAAGAAAAACATCATAGGCGAACCGCCAAAAGAACCTATCTGTGTGAAATTACGCCAGAAGAGTTTGTGCTGAAGATCCGGAGAGTAAAGTTCAAAGAAAACTCCGCTTGCCCAAAAAATCATGAAAAAAATAACTCCCAGAAAATCTTTAAGCACTGGGCTCTTCTTTTTCCTGTTAGTTATAATTATTATAATCATATATATGAACATACTAAGTGCATACAGCATCAAAAGCAATGCCCTATCCAAGACTCTTCCCCTCACATGACTATCAAAAGTATATTTTCAATATTTTATGCAGATTAGGTAACTTCAATAAAGTTTTACTGTTATATCTTTTTACTTCATATTTTTTAAAGAAATTATACCATAATCTTTCATTTTCTTGCACTTTTGCATACTGTTTTTTGTTTTGTGATGCACAACATTAATGTTTTAGAAATATATCTTACTAGCTTGTTTTTAGCTATAAAATATTGTAGAATAGGTATGAAAAATATTTCATAGGAGGTCACAATATGAAAAGCCTTAATGAAGTAATTGAAATGGCAAAAATGAAGGGCAGAAAAAGAGTTGCGGTTGTGGGCGCTGAAGATGTGGAATCTCTGAAAGCCGTTTATATGGCTCACGATGCAGGATTTGCCGAGCCTGTTCTTGTGGGAGATCCTCAGAAGATTAAAGAAAGTATTGCCCAAGCGGGATTACAGGACAGGGATTTCAGCATAGTATCGGCAGTCAGCTCAACTGATGCCGCAGAAAAGGGTGTTCGTCTTGTTTCATCCAAAAGTGCGGATGTTCTCATGAAAGGATACATAAAAACATCAGAACTTCTGAAAGCTGTCCTAAACAAGGAATGGGGTCTTAGAACCGGAAGTGTTCTTTCTCATGTGGCTGTGGCTGAAACACCTGCACTTTCGAAACTGATTCTTATCACTGACGGAGGAATGCTTGTACGGCCAACACTCGATGAAAAAGTGGCTATGATAAATAACAGCGTAGCTATCGCTGCAAGTCTTGAAATAAAAAATCCGAAAGTCGCTGTTATTGCGGCAGTTGAGGTTGTCAATCCTGATATGCCCGAGACTCTGGATGCAGCAATCCTCACGCAGATGAACAAAAGGGGTCAGATAAAAAACTGCCTGGTGGACGGACCTTTAGGTCTTGATAATGCTTTGTCACTAATGGCGGCAAAGATTAAGCATATTGAAGGTGACGTGGCAGGACAGGCAGATATTCTTGTTGTTCCTGATATACATTCAGGAAATTTCCTCGGAAAGTCCGCCATTTATCTTGCGGGTGGAAAAATAGCAGGAATAATAGCAGGGGCAAAGGCTCCGATAGTAATAATATCACGTGCCGATGAGGCTGATTCAAAACTTTGTTCCCTGGCACTAGGAGTACTTAACAGCTAAAATAACAGGCATGTCCGGTCATTAGACCGGACATGTTTATATTTTTTTCAGATAACGGTACATAGGCTCAAGTTTTTTCATGCTTTCTGTAAGATACTGTGCAAGCTCTGGACTGAAAAGTTTTTCGTCTTTTTTCCTGTTGCAGGTTATGTAAAAGAACTTATAGTCGTACCATTGTGCTATATACTCATTTTTACCTTTATATATACTTCTCTTGTAACTCTCTCCTTCAACGGAGAAAACTTTTTCTTTCAAAAACTCTGTACACATTAAAAATTCTGCCGGTCTGCTCTCTATCTTTTCTCTGAATCTGTCCATAATATTTTTTTCAGATGTATAGTATCCCATCCCAAATCTGTACCAGTCTGGAAAAAGCTCAAAAAAGAAGGCCGGTTTATTTTTCCAGTCTGTTGTTTTGGTTTTGAAGGTTATCCATACATTTGACCTATATGGCGTTTTATCTTTGGAAAAGCGTATATCCCTGTATATTCTGGATATGGTTTTATCAACTGCAGGAGTAGTTTCAAACTCCGGATCAATATTGAGCATTTCCCAGGACATCTGAGCAACAAGACTCTGAAACGGTAAGAGGACATCTTTTTTATATCTCTCTTTATTGCTTTCATACCATACCTTATTGTTATTAACTTCAATATCAGAAAGAAAAGAAACTGTCTGAGGGGTAAAGCCTTCAAATATATTCGTCATACCATCACTTCCTGCCAAATCCTTTTATAAGTTTTATGAATATATCGGCAGCATCGTCTATAATCTCGTCACTTGGAATAAACCTGCTGTTATGAAGTCCGAATCTTTCTTCTACGCAACGCGTCCCCAGCCAGAACATGAATGATGGATATTTTTTGGAGAAAAATCCAAAGTCCTCTCCTGTCATCTTATACCCACAGTCTATATAGGCATAGTCTTCTGAAAGAATTTCTTCGGCTTTTTCATAAAGCTTGCCGTCCACTAGAACTTCGCTGTAAACAGAACCTTTGCTTATTACTCCTTTAACTCCGGTCATAGCAGATACGTTTTCAAGTATGCGCGAAAGTTCACGGTAGAAGTTCTCTCCGCTTTCTATACTGAAGGCACGTATACTTCCTTCAAGCTTTGCATAGTCTGGAATAATGTTCCTCACACTTCCGGCATACATCTTTCCGTTGGCGTAAAGAACCGGTTCCTTAAAACTCTTTGGCATCATATCTGTATAATCAAGATAACTTCTAAGGGCTGTAAAGGCATTTCTTCCGTCCTGAGCAAGAGCCACATGGGCGCTGCGCCCTATAAACTGGACATCGACTTCCGTGGCACTTGCAAACAAAAGGCCACGGGTACTAGCAACCGTTTTTCGCGGATACTCGTCGGTGACATGCATAGCCATGGCATAAGCTATATCATAACTGTCAAATATGCCGGTACTGAGCATCTTTTCTGCCCCTCCACCGCCTTCTTCCGCAGGCTGGAAAACAAACAAAAAGTTTTGGTCAATATTCTCTTCCAATATTTTTTTTATGGTTGCATAAAGACCTGCCATGTGTACATCATGACCACATGCGTGCATAAATTCAGTATTTAGAGATGAAAAAGGAGATGATGTCTCTTCTTTTATGGCAAGAGCATCTATATCTGCCCGTATAAGTACGTATCTGCCGCTGTTTGTCTTTCGCTCAATCACCATACCTGTCTCCAGCGGTCTTTTGATTGTAAGACTTCCCGGATACTGTCTTTCAAGATCTTCTAAAGCATTTATAAGTATTTCTGTCGTCTTTTTTTCTTTAAAAAATACTTCCGGATACCTGTGAAGCTCATGTCTGAGTTCTTTTGGGTCCATTATTGCCTCCTCGTTTCAGCCAATATAGAGTTTTTTTACTTTACTGCCACACCTAAAAACTGCTCCTTTATTAAGACAAGACGGCTAAAAAGCCGTCTTGTTTTTATTAGCTTGCGTAGGATACGCTTCTCTTTTCCCTTATTACCGTTACCTTTATTATGCCCGGATACTCCATTGTCTCTTCTATCTTGGCTGATATATCCCTGGCAAGTTTTTCGGATATGGAATCGTCAACCTTTTCAGGCTGAACAATTATTCTCAGTTCTCTTCCCGCCTGAATAGCATATGCTTTATCCACATATCTGAAGGATTTGGCTATTTCTTCAAGCTGTTCTATTCTTCTTACATAGTTTTCAAGTGTTTCTCTCCTTGCGCCAGGTCTTGCAGCAGAAAGAGCATCTGATGCTCCTACAAGAACCGCTTCAGGGGTCATGGCATCCACTTCATTGTGATGGTACTGCATTGCATTTATTACTTCTAGCTTTTCTCCATATCTCTTGGCAATTATTCCACCAACAATGGCATGCGATCCTTCAACTTCATGATCTATGGCTTTGCCAAGATCATGGAAAAGAGCAGCTCTCTTGGCGAGCTCAGCATTCAGACCCAGTTCATTGGCCATCATTCCGGCAAACATTGCTACTTCTATGGAGTGCTCAAGTACATCCTGACCGTAACTTGTTCTGAACTTAAGTCTTCCCAAAAGCTTTACTATTTCCGGATGGGGACTCTTTATTCCAACTCTCATTACAGCTTCCTTTCCGGCTTCCTTTATTATTTCTTCAACTTCTTTTTTGGACTTTTCATAAAGTTCCTCTATTCGTGCCGGATGAATCCTTCCGTCTGCAACAAGCATGGTAAGAGTTCTCTTGGCAATTTCCCTTCTGAGGGGGTTGAAACAGGATAACGCAACAACTTCAGGTGTATCGTCGATTATAAGATCTGTTCCGGTAAGTTTTTCAAATGTTCTGATATTTCTTCCTTCCCTTCCGATGATCCTTCCCTTCATGTCGTCTGTCGGGAGAATGACGGTAGAAGTGGTTATTTCAGAAGTAACATCCGATGCGTATCTCTGTATGGCTGTCGTGATTATCCACCTTGAGTATTTTTTGGCATCGTCCTCGTACCTGTCTTTTATATCTCTGTACTTTTGGGCAAGTTCAAGCTCGTACTTTTCGGATGTTTGTTTCATAACTATTTCCCTTGCCTCTTCTGCATTTAGTGAAGCTATCTCGTAAAGTTTTTTTGATGCTTCATCCTTTATTTTCTCAGATTCAACTTTTTCTTTTTCTATTTTTTCTTTCATTTCATCAAGAGCCTGTTCTTTTCTGTCTATGTTTTCTTCTCTTCTTACAAGTCTTTCCTCAAGAGATTTAAGCTCATCCCTCTGTATTTTGCTCTCTTTCTCGAACTCATCCCTGAGCTTATGAACCTCTTCCCTAGTTTCTATTATCTCTCTTTTCTTTATGGCCGTAGCTTCTTCTATGGCTTTGCTTTTTATCTCCGCCGCATCAAGCTTTGCTTTTTTTATCTCTTCTTCAAGTCTTTCCTTTTCCTCTCTGTTTTTTGTCAAAAACTTTACATTGCCTATGTATAAACCTACAAAAAAGGTTATTGCTGCCACTATGGGGATCAGAATATATCCTAAAATTGTAGCCATTTATTCACCTCCTATATCTTTCAAAATATTTTTTATTGTAAAAGAGTCATATCCTTTTCTGTAAAGGAAATCATACACTTTTTTTGTGTCTTTTTTGAGCGCTGAAAATTTTTTTGCCTGAGAAAGGGCTATTTCGTAAAAATCAACTTCTTTCTCAAGGTCTTTTAAAGTATCCGCAATTATCTCTTCGGATATACCATACTCTTTAAGCTCATATCTTATTCCCTGCGGACCTTTTCCGTCAAGAGTAGCTTTGTCGTATGAAAAGCATTTGGCGAAAAGTCTATCATCCAGCAGCTTGTTTTCTTTTAGTTTTTGGACTGTATCGCTTATGTTATCTGTATCATAACCTTTTTCCTTAAGCTTATAAAAAAGCTCTTTTTCTGATCTGATCCTGAATCTGATAAGGTTAAGCGCACTTTTTAAGGCGTTTTCCCGATCACTTGGATCAAACGGTTTCTTCATTTTTCACTGGTTGCTCATTTTTCTTTGATTTTTTATCTGTTGGAGGTTCAAACTTCACAAGCAGATTTTCAGGTATTTTTACATTGTTTTTCTTTCTGATGCTGTATTCTATGAAATCAGAAAAATCTGGATTGTCAACCATGTAGGCAACCGAGTTCGGTTTTCCCTGCCCGAGACTGACTTCATTATTATTTTCATCAAAATATGAAAACCATGCTCCTTTTCTCTGTATTATGTTTGCTTCCAGCGCCAGGTTGAACAGATCGTTCTCCCTTGTGATTCCACGGCCGTAAACCATATCGACCGGTGCTTCCCTGAAAGGCGGCGCCATCTTATTTTTCACAACTTTTATATTGGTTTCGTTTCCTATTGCTTCCTTTCCTTCTCTTATCTGATTTCCCTTTCTTACTTCTATCCTCACACTGGAGTAAAATTTAAGTGCAACTCCTCCAGTCGTGGTTTCTGGGTTTCCGTACATAACTCCTATCTTCATTCTTATCTGGTTTATAAAAATTACAATGGTTTTCGACTTGTTTACATTACCTGCAAGCTTCCTCAGAGCCTGGGACATCAACCTTGCCTGAAGTCCAACATGCATATCACCCATGGCTCCTTCTATTTCATCTTTTGGGACAAGAGCTGCGACCGAATCAACTACGACCATATCAACCATATTTGACCTTACAAGTGAATCAACTATTTCCAGTGCCTGTTCTCCAAAGTCTGGCTGTGATACAATAAGCTTGTCAATATCGACACCAAGTTTTTTTGCATACTCAACATCAAGAGCATGTTCTGCATCTATGAATGCAGCAATTCCGTTCTTTTTCTGAGCCTGTGCCAGCGCCTGAAGAGCAAGTGTGGTCTTTCCCGATGATTCATTGCCGTATATCTCAATTATCCTTCCTCTTGGAAATCCTCCGATTCCCAGGGCAATATCCAACGAAAGACAGCCACTGGGTATCACATCTATCTTCTCTCTTTCATCCACACCTTTTCCCATAATCATTACAGAACCAGAACCATGGGTTTTTTCAAGCTCCTTAACCAATTTCTCGAGCATTTCCTCTTTTTTTTCGACTGTATTGTCATTTTTTGAATTATCTTTAGCCATTAATAATCACACCTCCTTCAAAATCAACTTTATACAGTTTCTTATATATGGGTCCGTCACTTGTCAGAGTCGACGAGTAAATTCCCACAGAACTTGCCCCAACAGAAAGTGGTTCAAAAGTAATAGTTTCAAGTACCTTTTTCCAATCCTTGGGTGAAAACTTCATTCTCCCGACAGATATATGAGGAATAAACTCCTCGTTCTTCAAATTTATTCCGGCTCCTGTTATAGCCTTGCATATCTCTTTATAAAGACCGGAAAGTGTCGGCCCGCCGTTAACTCCAAGCCAGATAACCCTAGGAAGACTATTATACTCAAAATATCCGACCTTGCTGACATTATAGATAAAAGTAGGAAATCCTGATATTCTTGAACCTATTTTGTAAGCCATCTCGGCTATTTTTTTCATACTCATATCTCCAAGAAATACCAGCGTAAGATGCGCGGCACTTGTTTTTGTCCATGTGGCTTTAAATCCTTTTTTAACAAGTTTATCGATGGTATCGTCAAGAAGATTACCAAGCTCCTTGCTTGATTCCAAAGCTATAAAAGTGCGTACAGTATTGTCGCTCATGGCAATTCCCCCTCTTAATAAATATCTTTCAGCTTAACACCTTCTTTAAAAATAAAATCATAAATGCTTAAATATGCTTCAGGTTTTTAATGATGTAATTTAAACCGGATACCACGCTTATAATCAATGTCATGTACATCAGTGTACTTTCAACTATGTTTCCGAACAATTGGGAGTATACACATATTATAAGGGCAATCTCAAGAACTGTCTTAAGTTTTCCCAGTTTATCTGCTGCAACAACTATTTTTTTCCCTGCCAGAAGCGTTCTCATTCCGTTAACAAAAGTATCCCTTGCAACAAGTATCACAACAAACCAAGCAGGCACCTTGGAAATAGCTATAAAAAGGATAAATATGCTGTTTATAAGTATTTTATCGCACACCTGATCCATAATTTTGCCAAAATCACTTACCTGATTTGACTTTCTTGCTGCCATACCATCGAACATATCTGTCATAGCCGCAATAACAAAAATTACAAGCGCCGGTATATAATAACTTTCACCGAGCAGAGTCAGAACCGTTATCGGAATTACGAAGAATATCCGCGACAACGTAAGAACGTTAGCCAGATTGAAAATCATATCACTTCTCCTTCCAAATCATATTCGTAACTCTCTTTTATAATAACTTCCACCAAACTTCCCAAAGTAATCTCTCTGGAACTTTTGAAAAAAACACTTCCGTCTATATCAGGAGCATCCATAAACGCCCTTCCAATATAAACCCCGTCCTCATACTCTTCAACTAATACTCTGAGCTTACGTCCAACATACTTTTTCATGATATCATAAGATATATCCTTCTGCAGCTCCATAAGTTCGTCAAGCCTTTCCTGTTTTTGAACCTCGTCAACCTTTCCGCCCATTTGGGCTGCGGGGGTACCTTCCTCTTCGGAATAAGCAAAAGCACCAAGCCTGTCAAACTCATTTCGGTTAAGAAATTCTTTAAGCTGTTGGAACTCCTCATCGGTTTCACCGGGAAACCCTACTATTATGGAGGTTCTTATCACCGATGGCTTCATTCTTATTTTTGCAATCATTTTTTCAAGGGCTGCGGTGCTTTTGGCACGCCCCATAAGCTTAAGCATTCTGTCCGAACCGTGCTGCATAGGTATGTCGAAGTAATTCACAACCTTTTCAAGCGACTGCATGCAGTCTATTATCTCATCCGTCAGATAATCCGGATGCAGATACATGACACGTATGATAAAATCCCCGCTGATACTGTCAATAGCTTTTAAAAGTTCGGTAAGTGCCTGTTTCTTATAAATATCCACGCCGTAAAGCGTATTATCCTGTGATACCAGTATAAGCTCTTTTTTACCGCTTTTTATAAGAAACTCTGCCTCATGACAGATATCTTCAATCTCCCTGCTCATGGGCTCGCCTTTGAAATTAGGTATGGAACAAAAGTTGCATCTTCTGCTGCAGCCATCCCCTATTTTTATATATGCGTAAGCTGTTTTTGGCACGTATCTTGATGTACAACTGTAAACATCCATAGGAGTATCCGGCTTTAAATAATACTCTCCGCTGTCTATTACCCTGAATACTTCCTGAGGCGGAACAACACCTATAAGTCCGTCAAGCTCAACAAGATCTTTTATAAAATCATCAAAGTATCGCTGTACAAGACATCCTATAGCTATGACCTTAAGATTTCTGTTATCTTTTTTGAGTTCAAGATATTCAAAAAAAGTATCTATAGACTCTGCTTTAGCCGAGTCTATAAAGCCGCATGTGTCAATTATTATGTAATCAGACTTAACAGGATCTTGTGAATACTTATATCCGTTCGACTCAAATATTCCCCTTAGAACATCCATATCTGCCTCGTTTTTAGGGCAGCCAAGGGTGACTATATGAAACTTGTGCAAGGGTATTTCCTCCGTAATAGAATTAATTAGATTATCACAATATTATTATAACAAAAAACAAGAGAATTTCCTATAAGCATAACGATGTTTTTTTGATTTCATTTGTGGTATAATTGTAATATCAATTTAAAGGAAGGTGTTTATATGGATACTTTTTTATATGCAATCCTCGTTATATTTGCTATAACTTTTATAAGCGCATACCTGAAAAGCACTGCAAAAGACGGAGCTCTTAAAAAATTTTCCAAATTCAGTGTCATTGTACAGACCAATGACGGAAAGACGGTGTGGGGAAAAATGAAGCTTTTTTCAAACGGAATGGAGATAACTTATCCGAAAGAAGTACTTGTTCCTCAAGCTACAAGAAAAGGATACTATATATACAAAACCGAATACGATAAACTTGTATGCGTAATGAGAATCCTTAAGAACATGTCTTATGACGATCTAAGGCTTAGAGAAAAAAGAAATATCTTTTATAAAAACGGCTTTTTCGTAAGAATACGAAGATGGGTAAGAAACTTTTTTGCAGCCTCATCAGATGCTATAAAGGAGACTCTAACACTCGTAATGGGAAAAGTGGGAGGATCGATGTCGGCAAAGGGACAAACCAATGCAACACGTATTGGAAACGATCTTATAGGTTTTGTAGGTAACTCTTATGAACCAATTTACGAAAAACTTGCCGGCAAAAAAGTGCTTGTGGATTATCTGCAGAAAGACGGTTCAATTAAAAAATACAAAGGTATTCTCGGGAAGTATACTAAAGAGTACATAGAAATTTTGAATATCGATTTTCCAATGGAGATAAAATACGAGATAAAAACCAGAACCAGTAATATAACAGGTTATCCTGTCTCTGTTATCCGTAAAGATAAAAAAATGACCTTGGTCAATGAATCTGAACAGAACCTTGAATTTTCAGTTGATGGAAAAGCTTATTCTCTTACTTCAAAGATGACCATTGATGTCAAATGTCCAGATTCAGATAGTTTTGAATTTACGATCGGAACGTTTGAAAATGTTGACGTTATTCTTCCAAGAACTTTGGCAATTGTAAGACATCTCAGTGATTAAAATAAAAAAAGCAGCCTTTGGCTGCTTTTTTTATGCGTGAATTGCCCATCCTTCGGCTGCTCTTGCCGCTTCCATAACAGTTTCGGAAAGAGTCGGATGTGAATGGATCATAGTCGCTATTTCAGAAGGCTTAATTCCTGCCGTTTTAGCTAACAGGAGTTCATGTATGAGTTCGGTAGCTTGTTCTCCAACTATATGCGCACCAAGAATTTCTTTTGTATCCGGATTAAAAATAATTTTAACCATTCCATCAGGTCTGTCTATGGCAACGGACTTCCCTGCACCTCTGTAAGGAAAAACAGCTTTTTTAAAGTTTATACCCTCTTTAAGAGCTCTCTGCTCATTGTATCCAAAACTTGAAACTTCAGGCTCACAGTAAACCCCGCCAGGAATAAGAAGAGAGTCTATCTTCTTTATAGTATCATGTCCGCAAATATGCTCAACGGCAACTTCTCCTTCCTTGGATGCAACATGAGCAAGAAGAGGAGAGTTTACAACATCACCTATGGCGTATATGCTTGGAATCTTAGTCTGATAATAATCATACGTAGGGATAAATCCTCTTTCGGTCTCTATACCCACCTTATCAAGACCAATGTCTACCGTATTGGGGCTCCTGCCTACAGCCACGAGGATCTTTTCAACCTGTATAACGCTTTCCTTGCCTTCTTTATCCTCAATCAGAACAGTTACTCCATCTTCACCTTTGGTCATTGATTTGGCTTTGGTGGAAGTATAGATCTCTATACCTCTCTTCTTGAATGATTTATGAAGAACCTGAACAACCTCACTGTCTTCAATAGGAAGTATCTGATCAAGCATCTCTACAATATGCACCTTTACACCAAAGGAGTTAAGAATATGGGCAAACTCAACTCCAATTGCACCGCTGCCGAGAATAAGGATACTTTTTGGAAGTTTTTTCATCATGAGCGCTCCAGTTGATGAAAGCACCTTATCTTCATCGAATTCAAATCCCTTTATGACTCTTGGAGATGAGCCGGTTGCTATTATTATACTCTCTGCTGATATAACTTTGGAATCAGAAAGTTTCACAGAGTTTGGGGATTCTATCTTCCCTTGCTGCATTATAAGCTCAACTTTATTTTTTTTCATAAGAAACTGAACCCCTTTGGAAAGGGTATCTGCTATTTTTCTTGATTTTTCAAAAACCTTTTCATATTCAAACCCAGAAAGATCTGTTTTTATCCCCATACCTTCAAGATCTTTTACGCTACTGAAAGCCTGAGCCTGATGTATAAGAGCTTTTGACGGTATACACCCTATATTGAGACATACTCCGCCGGGTTTATCCTTTTCTAGCAATGCAACTCTTTTCCCCAGTTGGGCTGCCCTTATGGCTGCAACGTATCCGCCCGGACCAGCTCCAATAATAATTATATCGTAATCGTATGCCATCTTCAGCCTCTCCTTTTTATTTTTATTTTTGCCACATGATACTGCTCAAAGTTAAATATATACAATATATGTAAAATTACAATTACATCAATGCAACCAACTTGGTTAACTAACAAAACAAATGTCAGGCTCTCTGACATCTGTTTTTAAATGTAAGATATTTCAAAACATCCTACATTGATCATATTATAACTTTTCTTTCATGAATAAACAACTTATGCTCGTTTTTCTTTGGTTTTCAGTTCTGTAAGTATAAAGCCGTCAGAATTGTTACCTGATATGTAAAGCGTTGAACCCGGATCTCCTTCAATATTCGTAAAACTTTCAGCACAAGCCTTCAGATACGATATACTCCAAACTCCTTCAGAATCTTTATATATATAAGATCTTCTGCCGTACTCATACTGTTTTAATAAGTCGTGATATTCTTCAAAAGTAATACCAAGCTTTGAAATTATTTCGGCATGAGGGCAACCGACATATCTAAAATGCCATGGCTCCCATGCTATATTGGTTATCCCCTCTTTGCCTTTAGGATAACGTTCAATAAAACCATAATGAGCGGCTTTATCTTTAAAAGCCTTACAAATACCGGAATACGGAAACGATGGCCGTATGTAATCTATATCAGATTGTCTTAATCCCAGATCAATTGCTAAACCAGATTGATGCTCGCTGTATCCTGGAAATGCCACATACTTTTGAGTGAACTCCAGACCCTTTTCTATCAGAGAACTGCTAAAAATATCATGCTGTTCGTTGATAGAACGCCAGCCACTGACTGCGGCTATTTCTTTCCAGCCGCCGATATCGCTCATAAGCATTAAAAAAGCATCTGCCGCCTCCTTCTCAAGAAACAGCTTTTTATTATCTGTATCTATTGGTTTAAGAATTTTTTTTACTGTATCATGATATGAAAAACTGGCATTTATTAAAATCAGACTTCCCTCAAAAACACGGTACCTGGCCAAGCTAATTGTTTTCATGCTTCCAACCCCAGTCGGATTATATCAGAAATGAGTTTTTCAAAAGTTATTCCACAGGCTTTGAACATATTCGGAAAACGACTGCCTGAAGTAAAACCAGGAATTGTGTTTACCTCATTGAATACTACTTTTTCATTCATATCAACAAACATATCCACTCTCGCAAAGCCTCGACAGCCTAAAAGCCTGTAGATGTTTTGGGCTGTTTCTTTTATTTCTTGTGCTTTTTCATGTGAGATATCCGCAGGAACTTTTATTAATGATGCTTTAGGCATATACTTGTGCTCATAACTGAAAAATCCTTCTGGAACTCTTATCTCATCAACCTGTCCTATAACAATTTTTCCATTTCCCATTAATGCACAACCAACTTCATATCCCTGAATGTTTTCTTCTGCAACAGCCTGGTCATCGTACTCAAAAGCCTTTCCAACAGCATCGGGCAGTTCTCCGGGGAACCACACCTTGGTAATACCGTATGAAGAACCTGCCCTTAAAGGTTTTATATATAAAGGATAGTGAATCTTTTCTGCATACTCAAAAATTCTTTCTATATCTGTTGCTTTATCAAATAGAAAAGAGGTAGGAACATTTATACCCGCTGCTTTTACCAGCATATGCGCCCGGTACTTATCCATACACAATGCTGAACAAAGCGTTCCACAGCCGATTAAAGGAATACCTAAAAGTTCCAGTAATCCCTGAACCGTTCCGTCTTCGCCGTTCTTTCCGTGCATAATGGGAAAAGCAGCATCTATTTTAAACTTTTCAATCTTATCCTTATTAAAAGCCCATACAGCTTTTTCTGAACGATAGGATGAAAATACTGCCGGAGTACAGTCAATGGAGTTACACCATGTATCGTTAAGTATCTTGTCAAGATCGCCATCAAACTTAAACCAATCGCCTTTTGAAGACACACCTAAGATTACTGGCTGATATCTGCGTTTATCCATAGCACTTATAACAGCATGGGCAGATTTCAACGATATGTTATACTCTGGGGAACAGCCGCCGAATATGACGGCGATACTTAATCTTTCCATACTTTTCTCTTCCTTTCTCACTTATTTTTATTTCAGGCTTAAGAGAGTATCCTATTTCGCATTTGTTACGGTAAAGAACCTTTGAACAGATACATTCTCCTTTGGCAGCTGATATCTTTTTTTGAACTACATCGATTTCTTCAAAAATTTTAGTATTTTCTTTGTAGTAGAAAATTTTTGCGTTTGAAATATCATAGAAGTACTCAGGTTCAACATCCGAAAAAATGCATCCTGTAATGTTTTCTTCGTCAAAATCAATACTTATTTGAAATGATTGATCGGTTTCGTTTCTGACTTTCAGGTCGAGCCACCCTTCCGCAACAGTTGCATCAACTCCTCCGGGCATATCCTCAGAAGTATCCGGAAAATCTTTTTTGCTGTGCCCATGACGCTCTACAATCTTAAGAGGTGTATGCAAAAAAATCCAGAAAAGAAGGTTGCTCATCTGACACATTCCTCCTCCGGGTGATACTTCAAGCTTCCCGTTAACCATAACCAAACCGTCTTTATATGGATTTTTTTTGTCTGCATACCTTATAGCCTTCCAGAAAGAAAAAGTTTCCTGTGGCCTTATAATAAGATTATTTAGCATTTGCGCCGCCAGCTTGAGGTTAAAAACCTTATTCTCCTGATACTGCATATCAAATCCGGTATGATGGTTGTACAAGAGGCTGCTTGCTTCAAAAACCCTGTACTTAAGCTTCTGCTCTGATTTAAAGGATGCATAAGTATTACCGTCAAAATACATTCCCGTATAAAAAAACAGTAGACGCTGTTTTATTCTTAATGGCAGCAGCCAAGGAAACATCTGTGTAATTCTTTTTTTAGGCATATTCTTATTCCTTTCTATATATAAAAAAGTTCCGTCTTGTAAAATAATACCAAGACAGAACTTATGATGCTTTCGGTTTATATGATAAAGTCCTTGTTATTTAATTATGAAAATCATACGTTTTTCTTACAGTCCAGCGGAAGTTTAACCGTAAATACAATACTTTCATCAATACTCTCGGCCGTTATTGTTCCACCGTGCGACTGTACAATCTCTCTGGCAATTGCAAGTCCCAGACCCGCTCCCCCCGTCGAGCTTGAACGAGCCTGATCCAGTCTGAAAAATTGTTCAAAGATGCGGGAAAGTTTTTCCGGAGGAATAGTATGTCCGCGATTTTCAACTCTTATAATGGCATACTCTTCCAACCGTTCCATCGATAAAATTATTTTGGTATCGTTATAGCTGTAGTTAACTGCATTGCGGATGAGATTATCAAAAACCCGCTCCATTTTCTCAGGATCGCAGACGGTTTGTAAATCCGGAATCAGTCTCAGATCCCATTTCAAAGATTTTTCTGCCAGCAATGGATTAAATTCAAAAGTTATCTGTTCAAGCATGCGTGTCAGGTTGACAGTTCTGGTATCAAGGATAAGTCTGGTCAGATTAAATCTGGTAATGTCAAAAAACTCATTTATAAGTGCTTCCAACCTCTCAGCCTTATCCAAGGCAATACCGGTGTACTTTGCCCTTAACTCCTTAGAAATCTGTGGTTCATCCCTCAAGAGTGCCAGATATCCTATTACGCTTGTAAGCGGTGTCTTAAGATCATGTGCCAGATATACTATAAGATCGTTTTTTCTCTGCTCGGCTTCTTTCGCAGCCATAGCATTACGCTGGGTTTGCTCTCTCACTTGGTTCAGTTCATCCTGAACATCTTTCATAGAATCAGGAAGAACTATCGGTTCGCTGACTGACTTTGCCAACTGTTCAGAGGCCATAACCAACTCGTCCAGATACCTCAGTGGCTTCTGAAAAAAATAGTAAGTGATAACGAGCCATCCTATGAGGAGAGATGAGCCAATCCAGAAAAATATATAGTTGTCTATGCTTTTTAAGAGTTTATAAAAGAGATTATCCGCCTGCCATGAAAAAGTGCTTAAAAAAGTGCGCATAACAAAGATAAAAACCGCAAAAACTACCACAAATCCAATAAACGTCAGTACATACTGTGCAAATAAATGCCGGAAGATCTGACTTCGGCGCACGTAGTTTTTTTTTATTTTTCCTATTGATTTACTCAATTGTATAACCCACCCCCCATACTGTTTTTATAAATTTGGGCTTGCGTGCAGGTTCATTCATTTTTTCACGCAGCCGTGCAATATGAGCCATTACGGTATTGTTGTTATCAAGATACTTTTCTCCCCATACAGCTTCAAAAAGTTCTTCAGACGATACAACCTTTCCCCGCTTCTCACAAAGATACCATAAAATATTGAACTCTATAGGAGTAAGCATAAGGTCGACACCGTATAAAGTACATTTATGATTTTCACGACAGATGTACAAACCTGAAAAATCATATACAGAGTTTTCCTCCACGGCTGCTCCATGTGAATTGTACCTGGTATATCTGCGCAACTGCGTTTTCACTCTAGCAACCAGTTCAAGAGGATTAAAAGGCTTGGTAACATAATCATCTGCTCCCAGTGTGAGCCCTGTAATTTTATCCATATCCTCAACCTTGGCTGTCAGCATGATAATCGGAAAAAGATATGACTTACGGATCTCCCGGCATAAGGCGAAACCGCTCATATCAGGCAGCATCACATCAAGAATGGCAAGACTGACAGAATTATTTTCAAGATAATCAAGCGCATCAGATGCATTATAGAATTTTGAAACTTCATAGCCTTCATTATTCAGATAAACTTCAACAAGTCCGGCTATATCTTGTTCATCATCAACTACAATGATTTTGTTTTGCACATGTAATCCCTCCGCAAACAGTTAGAAACTGACAATAGTACAATCACCATCTACTATTATATTTTTAAAAGACAATAAATCAAGCTTTTTTATAGTACTTTTATGCCTTTTTCATTTTTTTAAAACTATCGGCAAAAGAACGGTTAAGAGTATACCGTTGCCTGATGTAAAACCAATTCTTAACAGACGGATATGCAAATAATAATAATTTCCACCTGACACTTAAAACTTCTATATTATAATTAAAAAACCAAGTCGACAAGGAGGTTTAACATGTACGCCAAATACCAGTGCTTCAACTGTATAACCAAACACTCGATGGATCTTCTTGAAAAGGCATACAGCGAACACAACCTTGATAATCCGAAAATCCAGAAGGAAATTTTTGAGAACTATATAAAGCTTATACAAACGGTTGCAGAAACCGCCGTCTGGGGAAAAAAGCCTGTAGAGTTATCTTTGCCGGTTTATGACAAGCTTTATGAAATATTTGGAAAACAAGATTTCTATATGGCAGAAAAATCCACTTCCAACCGTCTTCTTTTGGAGATGTATGATGATCTGCTTCAGCATTGTATAAACTCTCCGGATCCAATAGAAGAAGCTCTTAAAATATCAGCCTTGGGAAACTTTATAGACTACGGGGTGAAAAACTCTTTCGGCGAGCTTGAGTGGGAGCTTCAAAATCTTGTAAAGACTAAAACTCTTTCAATAAACCATACTAAAAATTTTATTAAAGATCTAAAGGAAGCAAGATCACTGCTGGTTATCCACGATAATGCCGGAGAAATTGTCTTGGATAAGGTCTTAATAAGAATAATTAAAAAGATCTATCCAAAGCTGGTGGTGTACTCTGCCGTAAGAAGCGAGCCTGTGATAAACGATGTCACAATGACTGATGCGCAGGAGATAAACCTTAAGGAAGTATCCATAGTCATAGAAAGCGGCTCAAAGTACCCGGGAACCCTTTTAGACAATGTGAATGTCGCATTTAAAAATATCTTTGATAATGCAGACGTTATTCTTTCAAAGGGTCAGGGCAACTTTGAAGGTCTCAACGGAGTAGAGAAAAATATATATTTTAACTTCATGGCTAAATGTCATCCTGTGGCCAACGCTGTCGGCGTAAAAGTCGGAGATGTTGTATTTGGAAAGATAAGAGCTCATTTTTAACTGTATTTTAAAATCTTAATTTTATTATAACATTATTTTGATAAAATAGATTGTTAACGATATCTCAATTTAGGGGGTGCAAGATGAAAAGATTGTTACTGGTAGTTCTGAGCCTGATGATGGTTATCATTCTCGTGGCTGCTCCTGTAAAACTGACTATTCTTCATATGAACGATACACATGGACATATGTGGACTTACGGAGATAAAAATGGCACAGGCGGTTTTGAAAGAATCCAGGCCATAATATCCATGGTAAAGTCCAAAGCTGCTGAAGAAAATGGGCATGTCCTTGTTCTTCACGCTGGTGATGTAAACACCGGAATACCTGAATCAGACCAGCTCAATGCCATTCCTGACTTTCTTGGGCTAAGTGTTATGGGTGTGGATGCTATGTGTCCGGGAAACCATGAGTTTGACAAAGAAGCCGATGTCCTTGCCCTGCAGCAGATGGTAGCTTCCTTCCCTATAATAAGCAGCAACTATGTTGACGAGAAAGGGAACACCATATTCAAGCCTTACATAATAAAAGACTTCGGAGATCTCAAGGTAGGTATAATAGGCGCAACTACCGAACAGACGCTTATTCTTGAACCTATACACCTGGGTACAAATACTTTTAAGAACGTTTCAGAATCAGTCGCAAAGTACCTTCCAGAAGTAAGAAAGCAGGCTGATGTTGTTGTTGTTCTGGGACACCTTGGATACAATGAAAAACCTGTGTTTCCTATAAAGTACACAACTTCAGATATGCTTGCACAGGAAGTTTCCGGGATAGATGCCATAATTGACGGTCATTCTCATACAGTCATCGATAAGAAAACAGTAATCAACGGTACTCTTATCGGTCAGGCAGGAGAATGGGGAAAGTATATAGGAAAGATGGATCTGTGGGTTGAAAACGGAAAGGTTGTAAACTCCGAATACAGTCTTATTCCTATAGATGCACAGATACCTTCCGATCCCCTTATAGCAAGACTCGCAAAATCATATCAGGAAAAAGGTGCAGAAAAACTCAATGTGGTTATAGGAAAGACAGATATCGTCCTTGATGGCGAAAGATCAAGTGTAAGAGCTAAGGATACCAACCTTGCCCATCTCATAACCGATTCATTCATATGGAAAACCGGCGCTGACTTCGCATTAACTAACGGCGGAGGAATAAGAGCGTCCATTCCTGTAGGAAACATAACTTACAAGAGCGTCCTTACAGTTCTTCCTTTTGGAAACACAGTATCAATTGTCGAAATGACCGGAAAAGATGTTATTGACCTGGTAACCTATGCGGCCTCCATTCCTGACGGTCAGGGAGCAAGACCACAGACAGCTCTTCTTACATTTGATATAGTAAACGGTAAACCGGAAAACATACTCATCAACAAAAAACCGGTAGATATTGGAAAGACTTATAAAGTTGCCACCAATGATTATGTTGCAGCAGGCGGTGACGGCTATACCATATTTAAGGGTAAACCTTCATACAACACCGGTTTTGTAATGGCAGATGTTGTAAAAGACTATATAACCTTATTAGGAACAATCAAGTACTATGATGATGTCCCAAGGATAGTAAAGAAATAAGACTAAAATCTAAGGCAGCCTTGCGGCTGCCTTTTGTTTTTACTCTTCAGTACTAAGAGATGCTTTCAAGACTTTTCTCCACTTACAGACCATCTTAAGCCCTGTTTCAATAACTTCATCAATATAATCAAGATTAAAAGGTTTGAGTATGTAATCGTTTGCACCATATTCAATGGCTGTAAGAACCCTGTCTATGCTTGAGTTTCCCGTAATAACAGCTGTATAAGTCAGTGCATTCAGGGATTTGAGATTCTTGACCAGCTCCAGACCATCCATCTGCGGAAGAACAATATCAACGATAGCCACATGAACCGTATTGATCTTGGCAAAATCAATGGCTTTCATGGGATCATCAAAACAGATTACATTAAGTTCTTCCTTTGTCTTTATATAAGTCTCAAGACTCTCAAGGATAGATTCATCGTCATCCACAATAACTACGTTATATCCCATTTTCAAGACTCCTTTCAGGTATATAGATATTAAAAGCAGTTCCGTGGCCGTAACTGCTTTCCACTTCTATTCTTCCATTTATACATGCAATCACAGAGCCTACAATCATAAGACCGTATCCCATACCGCGAAGAGACTTGGTCGTAAAGAACGGTGAAAATAACCTCTTTTTGGTTTCTTCTGACATGCCTACTCCATTGTCCTTTATTCTGATGAGAATATAGCCTTTATTATGAGGCTGGCGTAGAAGGGTTATTTCTATGATTCCTTTTTCTCTGCCGGCTTGTTCTATTGCTTCGGCAGCATTTTTGAGAATATTATTCACGGCAATCTTAAACATATCCACATCGAGAAATACTTCGGGATCTCCTGTATCGTCTTCAAACAGTATCGCTGTTTTTCCACTTTGTATGATACCGTTATGGTACATCATATTCACACAGTCCCTTAAGATCTTTGCAAGATGCTCCGTACTTTGCTGCGGAGATTTTTTGAAAAGATTTTTCATTACTTCAATTACTTTTTGTATTCTTATCAATGATTCGTCTATTTTCTCAAGTGCAAGACCTTCAGAAATAATCTTTCTCTTAGCCATATCCATATTAAGAAAAGCACTTGTAAGGGGATTATTTATTTCATGCATAATACCGACGGTTAACTGTCCTGCGGTAAGAAACTTTTCGTTTTCCAGAACCATTTCTCTTATCCGGTCTGTGTCCAAGCAAAGAGCCTGTATTATAAACCTTTCTCCTTCAAAAGGCTTCACAACAAGCTTGTAACTGGTTCCGCTTTTCACAAAAACAGGCTGCTTATCCTTTTGATTATCTGTAGTAACTTCAAATGATGGGAATCTTCTTATGCTTTTTAGGAAATTGTCATGATAGTTTTTATTGAGTATATCAAGAAAATTTCTGCTGTTATCTACAAGAACAGCAGCTTTTTCGTTGCAATATTTTATCTGCAGTTCTTTATCTGTAACTATGATGGGAAGATCCATAATGTCAAGTACCCTGAAGATTTTCTCGTCACCCATGGCTGCCTCCCCAAACGGGACTTTATCCGTTTTATTCAAAATAAGACTTAAGACTGCCAAGCTGCTCTAAACGGACTATAGTTAAACCGTGGCATACAAGATCCTTGTAATTCTGAACGTCATCAAAAAACTCTTTCAGTCCAAGAAATCTTAGTTCAGCACCTTCAAAAGTTTCAGTAAACGGCGGTGTTTTTTTCATTACACATGTGAAACTGTTTATTATTTTAGGATTTTCAAAAACGCTTAAAGTCAAAGGATACGCTGAAAAAATTTTTTTTATAAAAATATCAAACTCATCATTAAAAGCTTTATTAACCATAAAAAGACTGTTAAAAAATGCCTCCAGCGGAGAAAAACTTTTGTTGAGACTGTAAAAGTGAGCATTTGCTCTTTTTTCTTTTTTTATTATGCCAAGATCCTCAAGATCGTTTATGGCTTTTAAAGTACTTCCCGCGCCGGTTTTCAGCGAGCGCATAAGCTCGTTGACATTCTGCTCGCTATTCTCCAGTAAGGAGAAAATTATTTTCATCTCCATATTCTTATACAAAGGATCTATCATAAAAACCTCCTAACGGAACATTAAATTCTTTTTTTGGAATATTTTATTACTATTATAATAAAATACCATTACTCTTGTCAAGTATGACATTTTTTCCCGGAAATTTTTTTTTGTTGTATAATTAAGCTTGAATATTGTCAATACAGGAGGTAATAATGAAAAAATATTTATTTATTCTTACGGCTATCATAATTTCCTCTGTGCTTCATGCAAGGCAAATTGAAGTTTGGCATATCTATAGCGGCTGCAAAAAGGAGTTTTTACAAAAAACATGTACTTATTACGAAGAAAACACCGAACAGAGTACGATAAAGCTTATCGGCTTTTCTGACTATGCATCGATGATAACTGCACTTAATCTATCCATGAAAAACAACATTCCACCGGATATTTTGATATGCCCGGACAGCCTTTCGAAAATACTTATTGACAGCGGATCAGTACTGGCAGTACAAAAGCTTATAGATATCGATACAGACTTTAAACAAAAAAATCTTTTACAACTTTTACTTGAAAAGTTCAGGTATAAGCAGAGCATATATGCTTTGCCCTTTAATCCTGTTATTCTGATGAGTTTTTACAATACTTCTCTTTCAGATAGACTTGGACTAGACGGTAAATCTATCCCAAGGACTTTAGAAGAAGTTTTGCAGAACGCCATGAATGCCTCTGCATCGGAACTGTACAGCCGCGAAGATATCTCGTATGTAAGTATGCCTCTTGACAGCATCATGCTTGAAAACTTTCTGTGCATGAGTAATCTGTTTTTTACTGACCAGGATAATGGAAGATCGGAAGAACCTGATTCAATTATGCCGGATATCTCTCAGATATACTCCTTCATAGATTTCTGGATCAATATGCAAAATCTTAAATACGCAAAGCTTTACGCCCATGACGGCTGGCAGGAGTCCATGGACTCTTTCATAAGCGGGAAAAGCTGTATGACCTTTTCATGGTCAGATAACATTAAAAAGATTTTAGATCAATCCGAAAAAAGAAATTTTAAAACTGATATAGGCTTTGTACCTGTTTTTAAAAGAATGGAAGGATCTCCTTTGATAAGTTGCGAAGGACTTTGGCTGGTAAGCGGCCATAACCAGGACGAGATCAAAGAAGCATGGAACTTTTTGAAGTATCTTGTTTCTGAAAAAGTTCAAGCTGACTGCTTTTTATCCTGTGGAAGCATTCCTGTAAGTACTTTGAGCATTGATTACCTGCTGGAAAATGATTTTTCGTCCCAAACCTTTGCAGGCTACATGCCTTTAATCAAACTTCTTGTTTCAAATACTTCATTTCAAAGTACTGGTGCTTTTTTTGCAGATCATATCTATGCACGGAAAACAATAAATGATTTTTTAAAAAAATCCCTTTCACTTGAAATGGACAGCCAAGAAGTATCCTTGGAAGAACGGCTGCTCAAAGTAAAAAGGGATATTGACAGTCACATATCTTTCTATAATGATCTTAACAGTTATACAAAATAACTTACTTAAGCTTCATGACGAGTACCTGCAGTTCTTTTTCTGAACTGTTCTTAAATCCATGTTCTATATTTTTTGGTGAAAAAATAACTGTTCCCTGGGATGCGAACAGCCCAGGGAACATCTTTTAAAATGTTTGGTGTATAGGTAATTGCAAAATAACTTACTTAAGCTTCATGACGAGTACCTGCAGTTCTTTTTCTGAACTGTTCTTAAATCCATGTTCTATATTTTTTGGTGAAAAAATAACTGTTCCCTGGGATGCGAACAGCCCAGGGAAC
>Ga0208195_1000829_pt1 | contig 37993 bp, 22 predicted proteins | sample AD_UKC077_MetaG_FD_184441 | JGI IMG/M metagenome (GOLD analysis project Ga0208195, IMG submission 184441) | Active sludge microbial communities of municipal wastewater-treating anaerobic digesters from USA - AD_UKC077_MetaG (SPAdes) (version 2) | ecosystem: Engineered > Bioreactor > Anaerobic >... | reverse complement strand
AAGTATTTGTGTATTGTTGTTGTATGATATCAAAAGAATGCTTGTAAGTGTTTGTGTATTGTTGTTGTATGATATCAAAGAATGCTTGTAAGTATTTGTGTATTGTTGTTGTATGATATTAAAGAATTCCTGTACGATGTAAAAGAAATTATATAATTTCTTGCGTATTATACGATGTGAAAGAGTTCTTGCAAGTGATTATGTTTTAGTATTATATGATGTCAAAGAATGCTTGTAAGTGTTTGTGTATTGTTGTTGTACAATATCAAAGAATGCTTGTAAGTCTTTGTATTTTGTTATTGTGTGATGTAAAATAATTCATGTATTATTTTTTTGTACATGTAATTGATTGTGTATTTGTATTGTGTGATGTCAAAGGATTCTTGTAAGTGTTTGTGTATTGTTATTTTAAGGGTGTTGTATGATGTAAAAGAATATATATAATTTTTTGTGTCAAGAATTAGAATTTATATAATTTTTTTGTGTTTTTAAGTATTGTTGTTGTACGATGTCAAAGAATACTTGTAAGTATTTGTGTATTGTTGTTGTATGATATCAAAGAATGCTTGTACGATGTAAAAGAAATTATATAATTGTTTATGTATTGTTGTTATAAGTGTGTTGTACGATGTAAAATAATTTTTGTAATTTTTATTATTTTAGTATTGATTTTATATTTTAAAATAGTTTTTTATTTTTTAAGTATTGTAAATATTTAAGTATTCTTCATGTAATTTTGTTTGTATGATGTAAAAGAGTTTATATAAGTGTTTGTGTATTGTTATTGTAAGGGTATTATATGATGTAAAAGAAATTATATAATTTCTTGCGTATTATACGATGTGAAAGAGTTCTTGCAAGTGATTATGTTTTAGTATTATATAATATTAAAAGAATGCTTGTAAGTGTTGGTGTATTTTGTATTGTATGTTTTAAAAGAATTTCTGTATTTTTAAGTATTGTAAATATTTATATATTGTTCATGTAATTTTTTGTGTATTGTTGTTGTATGATATCAAAGAATGCTTGTAAGTGTTTGTGTATTGTTGTTGTATGATATTAAAGAATTCCTGTACGATGTAAAAGAAATTATATAATTTCTTGCGTATTATACGATGTGAAAGAGTTCTTGCAAGTGATTATGTTTTAGTATTGTATGATGTCAAAGAATGCTTGTAAGTCTTTGTGTATTGTTGTTGTATGATGTAAAATAATTCTTAAATGTTTTTGTTTGTTGTTGTATGATATCAAAGAATGCTTGTAAGTCTTTGTGTATTGTTGTTGTATGATGTAAAAGAAATTATATAATTTTTTGCATATTATACGATGTGAAAGAGTTCTTGCAAGTGATTATGTTTTAGTATTGTATGATGTCAAAGAATGCTTGTAAGTCTTTGTGTATTGTTGTTGTATGATGTAAAATAATTCTTAAATGTTTTTGTTTGTTGTTGTATGATATCAAAGAATGCTTGTAAGTCTTTGTATATTGTTTTTGTATTGTTATTGTATGATGTCAAGAATTCATTTAAGTGTGTTTGTATACTGTTCATGTAAGTTTGTTTGTATGATATAGAGAATTCATGTAAGTAGTTGTGTATTTTTGTTGTACGATGTTAAAGAATACTTGTAATTTTTTTATTATTTTAGTTTTTATATGATTTTAAAAAAGTTTATGTATTTAATTGTGTTTTAAGTTATGATATCAAAGAATGCTTGTAATTTTTATTATTTTAGTTTTTGTATGATTTTAAAAAGTTTATATAGTTAATTGTGTTTTTAAGTATTGTTGTTGTTGTTGTGTGATGTCAAAGAATGCTTGTAAGTGTTTGTATATTGTTTTTGTATTGTTATTGTATGATGTAAAAGAATGCTTGTAAGTGTATTTTGTTATTGTATGGTGTCAAATAATTCCTGTCAAGTATTAGGATTGTGGTATTGGAAAAGGAAGTATATGTTATTTTTCTTTTTCTATAATTTAATGATGGCTATTGTAGGCATATAATGTAAGTTTGTTTTATTATATGCCTGTGATGTTTTGACTATCCAATAGTATGGTTGAAGTGATTTTGATAATATGTTATTTTTCTTTTTCTAGAATTTTAGCACGGATAGTAGAGGGTTGTAATGGTAGTGTGTTCCATTGGCAGCCTGTGGCGTTTTGAACGGCTGATAGTATGGCAGGAGCGATTCCAATAATGGGATGTTCTGCTAGGCATTTTGCTCCGTATACCATGGTTTGGTCAGGAGTTTCTAGAAAGTGTGTTTGAAAGTCGATAGGAATGGCGTCTTCTGGTGTGGGGATTTTGTAATCTGTGAATTCTGTGTTACGGATTGTACCATTTTTGTCGTATACAATGCCTTCCATGATAGCACCACCTAGTCCCATGATGGCTGCACCTTGGACTTGGCTTTTTGCTAGTGTTGGATTGATGACTTTTCCAATGTCTAGGGCTGAGGAGATTAGGCGAATGTGGATTTGACCGCTAGATGTGTCGATGTCAGCAACTATGCCTTGGCATCCGTATGTCCATTGTGCTGCACAGTCTCCTTGTCCTGTTTCTAGGTCAGCGTATTCAGTTTCTGGAACGTATGAACCTGTCCCCATAGGAGGAGATCCTACTGTTCTTCCGTTAGGAAATGTGTATCCTAGAGTAAGTTTTTCAAGGGGTATTGTTTTTGTATGGTCGTATTGATAGTATACTTGTGTTCCATCGTAGATAAGTTCTTGTGGTGGATGACCTAGTGCAAAAGATGCGTTTTCTTTGATTTTTTCAATGGCTGCCATGGCAGCTTTGTATACTGCATTTCCTACCATCCATGTGGAGCGTGAACCTACAGTTTGCCATTCATAGGGTGTGTAGCGTGTGTCTACCATGGTGTTAATTTTTATGCGGTTGATGTCAATTTGGAGTGCTTCTGCTACAATTTGTGTAATAGCTGTGAGGAGTCCTTGTCCCATGTCTATGGCACTAATGGAAACGTGGACTGTGGCATCTTCATTAAAACGGACAATAGCACTAGAAAAGCCATTGCAAGGCATTCCAGGGGCTTTTAGTAAGTTAGAAAGACCAATTCCGCGAACGCATCCTGTTAAGATAGGTTTATTGTATTGTTGTATGTCTTGAACAACAATGTCCATGCATTGAACAATGTTACCATCGTCTTTGTGGACAGTTTGTCCAATGCTATTTTTTTGTCCTACTTGGATTAAGTTTTTTCGTCGCACTTCAAAGGGGTCTAGTTGTAATTTGGCTGCGATTTTGTCCATAGCATTTTCTGCAATGAGTACTGATTCAGGATGTCCATATGCCCGGAATGCACCAATGGGAGGTTTGTTCGTATATACACCATATGCATCAACTTGTAGATTAGGAACATAGTAACTGCCTGTGACTGTGATTCCTCCTGGTTGTACTATAGCTATGGCGTAGCTAGCATATGCACCCGCATTTAAGCGATAGTCAACTTTCATGGCTTGGATTTTGCCATGGTCGTCAAAGGCAACTTCATAGTAACCGTCTAAGCCTCTTCCTAGGACTGTACCATAGAACATTTCTTCTCGTTCCAGTTGTATTCGGATGTATTCGCCTTTGAAGTGTTTTGCAATCCAGACTGCTAAAGGTTCGATGGTCACGTCAGATTTGCCACCAAAACCGCCTCCGAGACAGTATGTAGTAGCAGATACGTTTTGCATAGGTAGTTGAAATGCTTTGACTACGAATTTTCGTACATCATAGGGAGATTGTGCTGTGGAGTAGATTTCGACTGTGTTGTCTTGGTTCCATCGTGCAATGGCTGCGTGGGGTTCTAGTTGGCAGTGGGCTAGGTGTGGCCAATGGACGTCGCCTTTGACAATGTGTTGTGCAGTTGCAAATGTTTTTTCTACATCGCCTTTTCTTATTTTGTAGTGGTGAAAGATGTTTGTCTGGGGATGTGGTTGGAATCCAGGGATGGTGTTGATGGTTTCATGGATCAAGGGAGCATTTTGTTTCATGGCGTCTTCTGTTTCTAAGATGACGGGCAATGGATCGTATTCAATGTGGATAAGTTGTTCTGCAAGGAGTGCATTTTCTTTGCAATCTGCAACAACTGCAACAATAGGTTCACCAACAAAGCGAACTTTTCCTTTTGCTAGTGGTGGTTGGTCCATAATGCAAGTGCCAATGGTAATGTCACAGTCTTCTCCTGTTATGATTCCACGCACTCCAGGGCTTTGGCGGGCTTTTTCTATGTCAATGTTTACAATGTTGGCATGGCCTTGGGTGGAACGAACCAAGCGGACAAATAGTTCTCTTGGAAAATGTAAATCTGCTGTAAATTGTGCCATGCCTGTTACTTTTGCAATTGCATCTATACGGGGCGTATTTTTTCCAATGCTAGAATAGTTCATACATTACTCCCAAGAAAGTTTTGGAAATTTTTCTATAAATTTTTTGTACAGTTCTAAAACAAAGGCTAATTTTTGTTTCTATGTTGAGTTATGGTATGTTTATTATACTTTGTTATTCTGTATATGTTGAATCATACTTTGTCATTTTTTTCAATAAATTATTATCGTTTTTTCAATAAAACTATCTTGTTTTTTCAATAAAACTATCTTGTTTTTTTAACAAATTATTATCGATTTTTAACAAATTATTATCGATTTTCAAGAATGTATTGTTTTTTACAAAGCTTTATTATTTTATAACAAAGCTTTATTATTTTATAACAACGCATTGTTATTTGTTTTAGTAAAGTATTATTATTTTTTTATGAAAGCTTTGTCATTTTTTTCAATAAATTATTATCGTTTTTTCACTAAAGCTTTGTAATTTTATAATAAAACTATCTTGTTTTTCAACAAATTATTATCGATTTTTAACAAATTATTATCGATTTTCACGAATGTGTTGTTTTTTTTTACAAAGCTTTATTATTTTATAATAACGCTTTGTTATTTGTTTTAGTAAAGTATCATTATTTTTTTATGAAAGCTTTGTCATTTTTTAACAAAGTATGGTCGATTTTCAATTATAATTATACTTTTCTTATTTTTCCATTTGATTTTTTTCTATGTGTTTTGTTTATAGCAATCAAACAGAGGATTATTTTAATTCTTGTAAGAATATTTTATGTAAGAAAAGTATACGATTATTTTTTGTCAATGTCAAAAGATAATATGGTGTGGATGTTGAAATATATTTATTTTAGAGATGATGAGAGGAATGATTTTTTACTTTGTTTTTTTTGAAACATTGTTGGTATGAAAAATTTCCTGGTGACTTTTACGTTTTATCCAATAATAAGGTAGTTGATATTATTTTAATAATTCTTATACTACATCACCAGTAATAATGAGGTAGTTTATTTTGTTGCTACTTATGTTTATTTCTACTTTTTTTTCTCTTATTTCATAAAACCAATTTTTTTTATCTTTATATCGCTCTGTTATGAAATGTATTGTTTGATTTGTGGAGCCGATTAAATTTCGTTTTGTATCGTTATGGTTTTTTAAATATTTTCCGTCTATAATTAAATCTGTATTTTTAATTAAATAATCTGGGAGTTCATTTTTTAATTTTCCTGTAAATAGAATGACTCCCAGATTATTTAATTGTAGTGCGTGACATAATATGTGTAAATTTTCTTGTAGTGTAGGCTCGCCTCCTAGTAGAGTTACGCCTTCTATTCCATTTTTATCCCTTGAATTTAGAGTAATGTCTAAAATTTCTTGCACTGTCATAATGTGTGCCTTTTTCAAGGGTTGTAACTCAGGATTGCAGCATTCTTCGCATAAAATGTTACACCCTTGAAACCATATGGCTAAACGTTTATAAGGTCCTTCGACTTCTGTGCATAAATTGATGTGAGATACATTAAATTTTTTATTCAAATCTAAAAGAAATTTCATCTTTTTTTGTGCTGACACAAATATTACTTCCTCTTAATACGCCTAAATCTTCTTTATTTTTAAATAGGAACATAGCAAGATCATCAAGCAAATTGTCGTTTAATGCATTTAATATGTCTCGTCCGCCCTTGCTCTTGTCTGCATCTTTTAATACGTACTCAATAAAGTCTGATTCATTGTCAAAGGTCAATGTCATATGATACTTTTCTTTGATTCCGTTTTGAATAGGTTTTAATTTTGATTGTGCTATTTTTTTCCTAGATTCTTCATCTCTAATAAAATTAAAAGGAACGATGTTGCTATATCCTATTCTTCCTAGCAATTCAGGTCTTTTTAACTCTTTATCAAAGTAGTTTTTCACTATTCTAATAAATTCCTCTGCTGGATTTTTGCTGTCTGCATCGACTTCAGATGCACCAAGGTTAGAGGTGAATATGATGACGCTTTCACTGAAATATACAGTTTCCCCTTTACTGTCTGTGAGGCGACCGTCTTCTAGTATCTGTAAGAATATATCTAATATTCTTGGATTTGGTTTTGCAGCCTTTTCTATTTCGTCAAATAATATAACACTAAATGGTTTTTCTCTAATTGCATTCGTCAATTGTCCACCTTCTTCGTAACCAATGTATCCAGGAGGAGCTCCAATTAATTTTTGGTCTGAATTTTCCTGAGCATATTCACTCATGTCAAATCGAATGCATGCATCTTCGTCACCAAATAAAAATTTAGCAAGTGCTTTGGATAGTTCTGTCTTACCTACACCAGTTGGACCTACGAAAAATAAAACGCCTTTTGGCATGGAACGACTCGAAGTTTTATGAATTCCTGTCATTCCCATATATGCTTTTACTACTACTTTTTCTATTTTTTTAATGGCTTCCTCTTGTCCAATTACGCGTTCAGATAATTTTTGCTTAATTTTCTTTACTTCAGAATTGGCTAGCTTTTCCCATGGATTGTCTTTTTCACCATATTTGAAAAGTAAATAGAGCTTGTCAAATGTCATTTTTTCTTCTTTTCGAGAAAGTCTTGCTAGTTGAATAATCTCTCTATTCGTAAAATCATGGAGCATGTCTATGTACTCATTGATTTTTTCAGATTCCATTAATTCTTTTCCTTTTTCTGTTGTTACATTAAAGGTATATGATATTTTTCTAAGCATTGCTTCTCGTTCTCTACGATCTGGTTTTGGTAATGTGATGGTACTTACTTCAGGATTGGCTTGGTAAAATGCAATGGGAAACATAGATAATTTATTTGTTATTAATAGGATGAGGCTTTCATTTACGTCTGTGGAAGTATGGTCAGGCATTTTTTCTCGAATGGCTTTTCCTAAAATAGTTAATTGTTCTCTTTCATCAGGTGGTAGTTGCTGGGCAGAGAATATATAATCTGCCCAATTGATGATAAATGCTACTTTTTTATTTTTGTTTAAAAGATTTTTCATGACAACATTTAGCATTTCATTGATATCAGATGTGTTGAATTCTTCTTGATTTTTCTGATCTTTAGATGGTGTAGCTACAAGTTCATTGAGTTCACCATCATCTAAATAAGAATCACCTTCAACTTCTACTGATTCTACTAGGTCTAGGCTACTGATATCGTCTTTTGTACCGTCTACTTTATCCCAACAAATTATATTGTCATAATTCATTGATTGTAATATTTGTTTGAGTTGATTGCTTAGGTTGATTATTTGACCTTTTTCATTGATGTAAACATCTCCAACATTGCCGTCTATGATGATACAACGTTTTATGCCGATTTCTCGTTTTAATCTGTTAAATGCATTTTCTAAAGCCATGTTTTTCACCTTTTATTAGAATTGTAATTCATTGTTTGGTACTTCATCGTAGATATTTTATCTGGATTGCCTGACCATAATTCTGTTTGTTTTAGAACTTTGATGCCATATACTTCTTCTAGGTCCTTCATAAAAGGTTGGATGTCTTTTTGGCAAGCTTGTCCTTCGTATCCATCAAATCTATACTCGAATTTTCCATCTAAAAATACTTTGAATTCTGCTTTTGCACCACTAGGTTTTAGGGCGATTATGTTGACTTGATTATTTTCTCGATCAATCTTTATTGATTTAGCATCCACAATAAAGCCTCTATCTCGTATTGCTTTGACAATAATTTTCACACTAGCTTTTCGAATTTTTTCATTGACTATTTCAGAATTAGCTTGTTCACGAATCTCTTGTATTCTTTCCATTGCAGAATCGCTATTGTTCGTCACAATTTTATCAATGACTTGTTCATCAATTTTTTCATTTCTAAGTTCTGTTTTTATTTCTTCAATGGCTTTTTTCTCCATGGCTTCATATTGTTGGTAATCTGCTTTTTTCTTTTTTTCCATTGCCTTGTTGTACAGGGATTCAAAAGTAAGATCAGGATATTCAACCCAAGTAATGTATACATATTGTTTGATGATTTCATCTTCAATGTCATTGATTTTTTCTTGGACGTCCATGTTTATTTTTACACGACCATTTGCTAAGTCTCTTAATTTTTCTTGGTGTTCTTTCAGACGATTGCTGAGAAGTTGGTTTAAAAGAGACTCCATTTCTATAAGTTTTGTATCTGCTAATCTTGTTGTCATTTTTTGAAGTTCATCAGCTTTGTAAATGACGTTGTGAGCATTGGCTTGTTGACCAATAGAACCGTATACAATTCCCATTTTTGCATTTTCTTTGGCTTGTTGTAAGACTGTATCTATTTGATTTTGAAGTTGCTGTTTAGTTTTTGATATTTCTTCTCGAAATGCTTGTGTTTGTGAATTGAGTAGTTTTGTGGAGCTTTTTTCCAATTCATCCAACATATGATCTAATTTACATAATTGACTACTCGCTAATTCACAGATGCTCTGACATTGTATAGATATGCCTTGGTAATCAATTCTTACTGCGTGGCTCATGTTTCATACCTCCTAATTTTTCCACTCATTGCACTACATTGCATCATTTTTTCTTCTTATTTTTTTTCTTTTTCTTATTGCTTGTCTCGTTTTTCTGATCGTTTATTTCGTTATTTTTTTTCTTTTTCTTATTGCTTGTCTCGTTTTTCTGATCGTTTATTTCGTTATTTTTCTTCTTTTTCTGATCGTTTGTCTCGTTTTTCTGATCGTTTATTTCGTTTTTAATATTTCCTAATTTTTCTACTATATTGCTCCATGTTTGAATGATGGATTTTGAATATTGAATGGTACGTTTCCCTCTTGGATGTTGAAATTCGTTTCTGCATGTTATCAAGGAATGCATCTTGTTAATTTCCTCTTTTGTCAGATATAGAGATATTTTTTTATCTTTTAATAGATCAAATGTGGATCTATTTTTTGTTTCTAATATTTTGTTTAATTCATATTCAAGTCTTACATGTAGATTGCATATTGCATCTTTGTATTTTGACTGTGTTATCAATTGTTCAATATATTTCTTATCTATTTTTTGAGGATTTTTAGATGCTTCTTTTTCAATCATGATCACTTCTTGAATATCTGTATATCTTTGCATGAGTTCTTCAAATTGTTGAAATTGCACGTTTTCAGGATATTTATATGTTTTTAATCTTGTAAAGATTCCTGATGCATTTTCCATTGTTTTTAGAAACTTGTCATTGTCATCTAATTTTGGCAAATCTTTTAATGGATAGGTAATTCCTGTGATTTTCTGTAACTCGGGAATTATTTTTTTAAAATGTATAGTATCTTTTAATTTTTCTACTATGCTTTCTACTACATTGCACCATGTTTGAATGATTTTTTCAGAATATTGAACTTCGCGTTTTTCCTTAGGATGTTGAAATTCGTTTCTGCATATTCTTAAGGAATGCATCTTGTTGCTTTCCTCTTCTGTCAGATATAGAGATATTTTTTTATCTTTTAATAGATCAAATGTGGATATATTTTTTGTTTCTAATATTTTGTTTAATTCATATTCAAGTCTTACATGTAGATCGCATATTGCATCTTTGTATTTTGATTTTGATATCAATTGTTCAATATATTTCTTATCTATGTTTTGAGGATTTTTAGATGCTTCTTTTTCAATCATGATCACTTCTTTAATATCTATATATCTTTGCATGAGCAATTCAAAGTATTGAAATTGTTCGACTGCATGGTGCTTATAATTTTTTATTTTTCGAAAGTTTTCAGATGCATTTTCCATTACTTTTAGAAATTCATCATTATTGATATCTAATTTACATAAATCTTCTGGATTAATAATCCCTGTGAGTTTCCGTAACTCGGAGATGCTTTTTCCAAAAAGTGTAAACCAGCTTCCTAGTTTACTTTTTCCTGTAATACTTTTTCCATCTAAAATCTTTTGACAATATATTGTAAATGCATTGAATAATGTCAACACTATGTCTATATTGTAGTCAAGTTCTTCTAATTTTTCATATGCAGTTACGTCATCAATGTTATTTTCTTTTATTTTTTGAGAGATACGTTTTAGATAGTTTAATGGTGATAAATTTAAAATTTTGTTGAGTTTTTGACCACATTCATCTTGATCTTTTACATTATTTAATGTTATTTCATTGCATAATGCTTCAAATAATCTCTCGACAAATATACTTTGGATGGATTTCCATTCCTTAATTTTAATGAATTGTTCGTTTAATTTGAAAAATGTATCTATTTGTTGATAGAGGCTCTTTTGTTTTCTCAATGCATTTTCTACAAACTGGTCAATATAGTCTTTGCATTTAGATATTTCTGTGATTTTCTTAATAATATCTACTTTGGTGTTCCATTCTTCTACATCGATGCATTGTAAACATATTTCTCTTAAAACAAGGTTTTTAATTTCTTCTGACAATTGTTGGATGAGAATCAAGTTGATGTTACATTTGCCAGAATAGCCTTCAACTTCTATTGAAAAATTTCCTGGAATTATACTATATAAATTGTTTTTATTAAAAAAGCAAATTTGACTCTCTATTCCACATTTTTGAAAGATTTCTAAAGCTTCTGTTTGACTTATAGAACATTCACTTTCTGTCATTGTTTCCGTGGAAGAGAATGATAATTGATTGGGCTTGTTTATAACATTGTTAAATTCAGAAGGAAAATTGATTTGAACTATGTTTTGTATTTTTGAATATTCATAATTCTTAATCTTGGATATAATATCTTTGCTAAAAGAGTATCTTTTTTTAGCCATAATCATTTTTGAAATGATGTCTAAGGAATAATTCTTCTTTATAAAATTATCTCTATCTTTATCTTTTGCAACAAGATACATTTTTTCATCATCTATGCGAATAGAAATTGCATTATTCACGTCGTATGCCAGTATTTCAGCTTCTTTATGCTTAAATACTGTAATTCTTTCTTCTTTTTTAAATTCATACAGGCTCATATTATTTTTTATGTACTCTTCAATATCAGCATTATCTAATGTAATATTACCGATACATGTCTCATCTATTGTTGTGTTCTTTATTTGACATAAATAGTAGTTAAAATCTGAACGAGTGTCTTTTTTTGCTAAGTCATAGTAGACATCTATTATTTTTTCATCTTCACCAATCGGTATATTTCCTTCTGCCAACATCTTTTTACCTAAATCAGTGAATTCAAAGTTTGATATAGTATACGTATCCACATAGTCTCGACTAAATTCTTCGCCTGATTTTATTTTGAAAATCTTGAAATGTATCATACGTATTAGGGCATCGATAAAAATGTCATGGATGTCTAGTGGAATGCCGAAGTTCTTTAATGTAGCTACAATCTTTTCATCTTTATTTGCAGAATTTGCAATGAGTTCTATTAAAATATAGGCTATTCCAGATGCTTTTCCAACTTCTATGTATGAGGTGTTGGTTATATATTTTATTAGTGGAAAAAACCATGATGTTTCTACTTTTAATAGATCTTTATTTCCCATCTTTCTTGACCTCCCCGAGAATGTCTGTTGCTTGTAATAATTTGCCTTTTACTTGAATCGTTCTGATGATTTTTTCATAGACAGGGAATGATGGTATATCTAATTCTTTACGTCCATTGATGTCTGGTAAATAAATACGGCTTTTACTCAAGAATTCTTGGGAGCCAATGATTATCAACATACACCTTGCTCTGGAAAATGCAACGTTGATTCGTTCATATTGATCTATAAAATCTGAGCTATATCTATTTCCTTTTGGGTTTCTCACCATAGATACTATAATAATATCTCTTTCATCACCTTGGAAATCATCTACAGTACTTACTATGAATTTTTCTTCTCTTTTTTGAGATATATTAGAATATTTTTGCCCCTTGCTTTTTTTTCTAATTTCTCTTGCTTGATCTCCATATGTGCAGATGATGCCAATACTTTTCCTTTCATCTTTTTTATCATTATTTTGTATTTTTCCTGATTTGATCAGTCTACCATATTCTTCATCTATCCAGGTAAGTAATTGATGTGCTACTTCTGCTTCTTCTATATTGACAATCGATGAAGAATCTTCTACGCGTGATTCAATCCCTGTGCAATTTACAAAGTATATATGATTATCAGGCTCAATAATTGTATTGTTTTTCTTCTTTATTAACAAATGATGTTGTTTAAAGTCATTTTGATTGCTAAGTCCTATGGATAGTCCTTTTTTTCCGTCTGCACTATAATAAAAATAATTGACAACATCCATAATGTGGCTGTGGCTACGATACTGTTTGTTTAGCATGATTCGGTAAGAATCTGGCACTTGTTCAAACAATTTTTTAAAAAAGCAAGTCTCATACAATTCTTGGTACTTTTTATTAGTATCAAAATCGATTTTCTCTTCATCAAGACCTACAAAATCATCTTTTCTCAGATATTTTAAATCATATAAAGGAGGCAACTGTCGATGATCGCCTACTAAAATAACTGTTTTACCGTAAAGAATAGGTATGAGCAAATCTAAAAAAGAAGATTTACTAACTTCATCAATGATAACTACATCTATTCCTACACTTTTTACATTGATCTCACCCAACTTATATTTTTCTAATGATTCCATGGATCTTTCATTAAAATATTCTCGACTTGTGCAGGTCATGCCAAACACGTTGGCATTATCAAATAGGTTCTTAGTATAACTTATTCTATCTTCTTCTAGTATCTCTTCATCAGATAAATAATCTCGGATTCTTTTATACATAGGAATGTTTGATTTGTTTTCTTTAATTTTTTCTTCTTGATTGTGTTCTATTTCATTCCAATGCTTGTTGATAATGTCAAGAGCTTTATCAAAATCATTGGCTGGATATTCCTCTAAAATTTCGAATTCATCAAAAAAATCTACTATTTCCTTACGTAATTCTTGTTGTTTTCGTCTATAATCTGAATATGTTTCATCATGATTTATTTCTTCAATTTGTGATGACAAATCATTTTTGATCTGTTTAATTTCTGTTATTTCGTCATTGATTTTATTGATTTTTTGATCGAATCCGTTGATTAGATTCTGTATGTCTGATTTTTGTTTCTTTACATATTTTGCAATCTCTGATTTGATCTCGACTAAATCTTGTAATATCTTTCCTCTTGTAATACTATTATTAAGTTGATCAGCAGATATAATCGTTGCAACAACGAACGAAGAGTAATCTATATTGTTTTTAGTATCTTCTACGTCTTTGAGAGAGATTAATTCTTTTTGTAATTTTTTATATTCACCCTCTTTCCCTTCTATAATTTCATCTGTATCTAGGTCTCTTAATGCTCTCATTTTAGCACGTAAAGATTCCTTTTGTTGCTCTACACTCAATGCAGTACTATTTTCTCCAATAGTTTTAAATTCTTCTTGTACTTGTTCTAAATCTAACTTATATATCGTTTGTATTGTTTCAGAATTATGATTTTTGAAAAAATCATATTTTGATACAATTGAACATAGCTTCTCCATTATTTCATGAAGAACATCTTTTTTTTCAATATCTTCTTCAAAATCTCCTCTTTCTATACAAGATCGGAGATGAAAATATTTGTCTTTTTCTTCTCCTAGTGGCTGCATCATGCTACGTTTTTCTTCTATCAGTTCATCTTGAAGTTTTCTTTTGTCTTCTAGTTCTTTCTTTTTGTTTTGGCTATTTTGGCATGAGGTATTTAATTTCAACAGATGATCGTATCTAAATCTAAGCTCTTTCATCTTATCTTTGAAATTATCTTTCATGTCAACAAAATTTTCATACTGTTGAATTCGTTTGTTGCATCGTTGAACAATGCTTTCATATAGATTGTCGACTAATTTTTCTGGACTATATTCTGATACCTTCTTACTTTCAGATGGTATTAACCTAAGTGGTCTTATTTCAGGAATTTTAGGCAATCTTTCAAAAACATTGTCAATTGCTTTATGTGTTTCGCTAGATATGAATACTTTCTTGCCTTGTTTAACGTATTGTGCAGTTGTTTCTGCTATAAATTCTGTTTTCCCAGTGCCAGGAGGACCTTGTAATAAAAATAAACTGTTACTTGCTAATGCTTTGCGAACAGCCTCTTTTTGTCTGTCATTTAATCTATTGTTATACCATTCAATTTCACTCTGTTGTTCAGTTTCTGATTTGCCTAGTGTTTCTGGCATAAATAGATACGATGCTAAAAAAGGATTTTTAACATAGCCTCTAAAAAAAGAATCTAAAGCTTGTCTTTGTCGTTTTATTTTAGCCTTTTCTGCTTTGTTGTCATATACTAAAAATTTGTATGTAGATAGTTTTTTGTTTAGTTTTTCTGGGTGAATATCATCAAAATCATCTTCATATTTAAAGTAAATATAAAAATGTCTTTCTGTAAGTTCTAGGTTTCTTTTTTCGATTTCTGTTTGTCTTTTGATTTCTATTTGATTTTTCGATTCTATTTTTTCATTTTGAATGTTTTCTTGGTGGGTAAGTTCTAAGAACTCTTTTTTTTGGCTACACCTGTTTCTAAGGTCTCTTGATTTTGACTCTTCTTGGTTCTTTTTGTATTCACGTTTTAATTTTTCGTTTCTTTGTTCATACCAAGAAGATAATGGAATGTTTTCTATATCTTGTACTTCAGAAATTTCTAATTGCTGTATATTTTTTTCATGTTGTAATTCTAGTTCATGAATATCTTCTTCATATTGTAATTCTAGTTTTGCAGTATTTTCTTCACGTTTTTTAATATTTTCTTCACGTTGTATTTCTAGTTTTGCAATATTTTCTTCACATTGTAATTCTAGTTCTTTAATTTTCCTTTCTTGTTTCAGTGTCTTACTTTCTTCGTCTAGTTTTTCAATTTCTTCCTTACATTGTAATTCTAGTTTTGCAATATCTTGTTTCAGTTTTGCAATATTTTCTTCACGTTGAGTATTTTCCTCTAATTTTTTTAATTCTTCCTCTTTTTTAATTTCTAGTTTTGCAAATTCATATTCTAGTTGTAATTCTAGTTTTGCAAATTCTTCCTTATATTGTATTTCTAGTTTATTTATATTTTCGTCTAGTTTTGTAAATTTCTCTTCTAGTTGTAATTCTAGTTTTTCAATTTCCTCTTCACGTTTTTTAATATTTTCTTCACGTTGAGTATTTTCCTCTAATTTTTTTAATTCTTCCTCTTTTTTAATTTCTAGTTTTTTGATTTCTTCTTCTAGTTGTAATTCTAGTTTTTTAATTTCTTCCTTACGTTGTAATTCTAATTTTGCAATATTTTGTTTCAGTTTTGCAATATTTTCTTCACGTTGAGTATTTTCCTCTAATTTTTTTAATTCTTCCTCTTTTTTAATTTCTAGTTTTTTGATTTCTTCTTCTAGTTTTTTGATTTCTTCTTCTAGTTTTTTGATTTCTTCTTCATATTTCTTTATTTTTTCATTTTGTTTTATTTCTAGTCTATTAATTTCCGTGTCCAATTTTGCAATTTCTTCTTCGAAATTCCTTCCTTCCTTCCTTCCTTCCTTCCTTCCTTCCTTCCTTCCTTCCTTCCTTCCTTCCTTCCTTCCTTCCTTCCTTCCTTCCTTCCTTCCTTCCTTCCCCACTTCCTTCCTTTTATATTGTTCTTCTAATTTTTTTATTTCACTAGTGCATTTCTTATTAATGTTCTTAACTTTTTTGTCATATTTTTTCCCGTTCTTGTCTAATTTTTTAATTTCTTGTTCATATTGAGTTTTAATTTTCTCAATTTCTTCTTGTATGGGAAGTTTTTTAATTTCTTGTTCACATTGAGTCTTAATTTTCTCAATTTTTTCTATATATTTTTTATCTTGATCGTTTAATTTTTTAATTTCTTGTTCACATTGAGTCTTGATTTTCTGAACTTCTTTTTCATATCTTTTACATTCCTCTGATTCTTTTTCTTTATATGTAGTCTTAATTTTCTGAACTGCTTCTGTATATCTTTTTTCTATACTTTTGTCGCTATTATTTTTAATATCAGATTCTAGATTTTTATCAAGATTTTCAGAAAAATTCTGAATGTTTTGTTGCATACTTTTATCTAATTCTTTTTCTTGTTCTTGTCGATAGACTTCCACAAGTGCCTCTATACGTTCTTTATATTTTTCATCGATTTGTGTTTCTTTCTGAGATATTTCAAGATCAAAAAATGTATGTATATCATCATGATTGGGGAAGATATCTTCGTGTGTAAAAGCTACTCTACCTCCAAGATATATCAACTTATTATTATTATTGTCAATTTCTGGTTGCCTATCTGACAATGCAACTTCTGTTTTGCTGAATCGACGTAATTCGCTTTCATATTTGCTTTTGTTTCCTTTTTCCATTGTTTGATTAATTTCAGCAAGATTTTTTGTAATTTTAATTTTTATCAGTGGAAATTTTGCTAAATTTTTTAGGCACTCTGGATCATCTTCCGTAGAATTATCTGTATTTTCTGTATCTTTTGTAGGTGGAGCTAAAAGTACGTCTTCTCTATGAGCGAAATTTTCTCTATTGTCTAGCAAATATGGTGAGTATAACTCTTTATTTTTTCGATATTCTGATTGTTTTATAGAATAAGCATAGAGGAAATTTATATTTTCAATGGCTTCGTTTCTCTGAGACTGTACGTCTAGCCAATATTGCCTAAAATTTATATATTTTTTCCATTCATCCCAAACAGCGATTGCTTTTTCAGGATTTTCAATAGGATATACATTTTCACACAAAGATAACACTCTATCTCGTGTAAGAAAGGGTTGATATAAATTTCGTCCATCAATACGGTAATCTGGTAAATTTCGTTCTTTTGTTGTGATTGCACAGGCAGCTCTGCATTCCATTTTCAATTCACCGAATTTTTTAACATTTGCATCTATTACATCAAGCCCTTTTACAACAAAAGAATGTAAATTTTTTCTAAATACTAAATCTCCAATTAGAATTATATCTAATTCTTTGGGAATGATAGAAGAAATAATCTCTGTTTTTTCAGGTCTTAATATCATATTATGGACACTGTCTTGTCTGTTGTAATTTTGGGAACGCTCAATGTCTCTATCAAAGCTTGGCAATGAAACGTAATACGTACTTTTAATCATCATAGGAAAACATAAATCTACAAATTGTCTCAGATCTCTAAGATTTTTGCCATATAGTTTCAATTTATGATGAACTTTTTCAAACTGCATTGTAATAGATTCTCTATACACATCATCATAATTGTTACTTCCTAGTTCTAGATTTTCAGTAAAATCTAAATAGATATATGTATTGCTACTTTGATTATCAAATTCTCTTTGTGCAGATGCAATGTCTTGGTTAGTAACTTGTTGTTCAAGTCGCTTGGAAAATTTATCTAGAATGTCATCCTTAAGGCTAGTGAAACGTAAATCCTCATCCTTTAAAATTTTCTCTAAAATTTCTTTTATTGATGACATATACTCATAATTATTGCTCTTATGACACTGTTTCTCTTTGTACTCTTTCAGTTGCTTATAAAATTTACGGAAACTATTATTTAAAATGTTATAGAAATCTTCACATAGCTTCTTATCATTGGAATATTTCTTATAAAATTCCTTTAAAATTTCCTCTAAAATTTCTTTTAAAATTACTTCTTCTTGTATGTCGCTCATACTTTACTCCCAAGAAAGTTTTGGAAATTCTTCCATAAATTTTTGTAAAGCTTTAGCACGGTGGCTGATTTTGTTTTTTATTTCTGTGTCGAGTTCTGCGTATGTTTTACCATAACCTTCTACTTCAAATAGGGGATCGTAGCCAAAACCATGGTTGCCTCGAATTTCTGTTATGATATGGCCTGGACATTCACCGCGACAAGTAAGAAGTGCTTTGCCTTGGAAGGCAAGGACTGTTACGCAAACAAATTTGGCAGATCGATCTTTTCCTTTGCATGATTGTAGTTGTTGTAGTATTTTTTCGTTGTTTGCTTTATATTTGCCTTCACCAGATACGCCTGCCCAACGAGCAGAATGGATTCCTGGTTTTCCTTGCAAATGATTGATTTCTAGTCCTGTGTCGTCTGCTAAACATGGTAAGCCTGTTGCTTGGGAATAGTAGTTTGCTTTGATGAATGCATTTTCTTGATAATTTGATCCGTTTTCATTAGGTTCGTTGTTGATTTTGAATTCAGATAATGTTTTGTATGCACAAAAATTACCTAGAATGGCTTGAATTTCTTCTAGTTTGTGGATGTTATTTGTTCCAATTAATATTTCTTTCATTTATTTATTTTCCCTTACCTCAAAGATTAGTATATAAATTTTTAATTGTATCATGTTTTTGAAATATGTAAAAGTTTTTTTTTATATTTTCTAATTTTTTTTGAAAAGTATCTACTGTATTATATTTTTAAAGTATATGAATAGTTTTTTTTGAACTTTTTTATATTTAAGATGTATATAAGTAAGTTTGCTATATTTTTATTATTTTTCTATATTTTTTTGATATTGTTGTGGAAAATTATTTTTCTATATAAAATTTTTCTGATATGTAAGAATTTTTTTCTATTTTTTTGATATTATTGTGGAGAATATTTTTATTGTTGAATTTTTTATTTTTTATTGGAATAAAATTTGCAGGCATATTATAAATATAAATAATAAATAAGAATAATGAATATATTAGAAATAATATATTTATTGTATAAAATTTTTAAAGGAGATTTTTTATGAAAAAGTCTTTATTTTTTCTTTTGGTGTGTGTTTTTATCATGCCGATTTTTGCTGATGTGTCGCCAGATACGATTGTATCGATTTCAGATGGCAATACAGTGCGCATTATCACAGCAGAAGAGTTGCACAATGAGTTAGAGATGTATAAGAAAGACGTCACTATTTCTCATGGTGCATATGAACGCGAAGATGGCGTGTTTGTGATTCCTATGAAGCCAGAAGTCAAGGCACAATTGGAAGAACAATTGAAGGATGAAAACGAAGATTTTGAAGAGTTGGATTCACGAGGTTCTATAGGTAAGAATTATTATAAATCTTGGGGAAATGCAGAATATTTTGCAGCATATATTGATGCAGGGCTTACTTTGAATGGAAATGCTAGCACTCGTTCTTTAGATGCTCATTTCTATGCTGGTGGTACAGTATTTAATCGAGATGTGCGAGTTTTATCTTTAGATGCTAATTTACGAAATAATTCGTCCAGTCCTTATGCAGCAGCTTCTGTAAAGATTTTTAATCAAACTGTCTGGTCTCAAAGTCAAAATTTGTATTATGAAAGAGACTGGAGTAAATCTTGGAAGGTAACGCAACGTTTTATGGTAGGACCTGTTCCTGTATCTGTTACTGCAAGTATTGGTGGTTCTATTGGCTTTAAAATTGCCTTAGGATTGACAGCTTCTGATTTTGGAATTGAAGGAAAGTTGATTCCTAGATTGTCTGTACGAGGTACTGCAGAAGCTTGTGTAGATGCAGTTGTTGCAAAAGCAGGAGTGAGAGGTTCGCTTACTTTTTTAAATACTACATTTACATTTACACCATCTGCGAAGCCTAAACAACTTAGTTTGAATATTGATGCAAAAGTAACTGCTCTTTCTGGCTCTATTAAGGTGATTGCAGAAATTTTAGGTGAAGGAGTGTGGGAATTAGAGCTTTTTAGTTGGGCTGGTTATATAAACTCGTGGAATTTATATAATAAAACTTTATATTTGTAGCATTTCTGGCTTAAATAAAAATATTGAGTTGATTGTAAAGTTTTCAAGCAAGGGAAAATTTCCCTAAGTCTTGGACTTTTTACAATAAAAGTTTATATGTAAGAGGAGATTACAAGTTTAATTTTTTATAACATTTTGTAACACTCTTATAAAATTTGTAACATGCTTGTTTCGTATATTGTTGTTATAAGTAGTGGTTTTGTTCTTTTTTTCTAAAAAATATAAGAAAATTAATTATTTTTATAAAAAAATAATTATGGAATAAAATTTGCTTTGATATTATAATATATGATATATATGCTGAGTATTATGGATATTATAATATTTATAGAGTATCGTATAGATTCAAACAAATTTGAATGTAATGATGGCTCTAGCATTAAGAAACTATTTAACTGTATTCTAGCAACCTATGATGAAATGTGATGTAGTGAAAATAGATTTGATGGAATGAAAAGTTAAATGAGTAAAGGTATGTATATTGCAAAATATATATACCTTGTTTCATATGATATATAATGGTGAAGGATTGTTGTATTTTTAATTATTTTTATTAAAGGGGAAGTGTATGAAAAAATTACTCCTTTTATTATTAGTCGCTATCATGCCATTGATGGCGCAATTCCCTATCACTTTTATTAATATGATTGATAACAGTGAATTGAGATATTTCAATACTGAGGAAGAATTAGAAGTAACTGTTATAAATTTTAGTATGTCAGTTCAAGGTGACTGGGAATATGTTTATTATGATGCTGAAAAGCAACAACTAGACATTGAGATGGTTGGCTCAACTGTAATTCGTTTTATAGGCGTGAATGGACCTACAGAATGCACAGTAGACGAACTCATGGAAGGTGCTACCGAGGTACAAACTACTCCATATTGGACTAGCGATATGGAGAATGTTTTCACACAACAAGCGAATGAAGTAGAAGTTGCTCAAGAAGGCACATTGATACAAACAGACAATGGCTATGTTATTGATAAAACTTGGAGAAAAGATTTAGGTTCTCCTAAAACTTTATCAGCATATTTTCAAGCTGCTCTTACTGCAGGTGGCTATAAAAAAGATTGCAAAATAGAAGCTTCTTTGGAAATAGGGGCATCTATATTTAATAATGAAGCTTCTATTATTAGAGCTGAAGCCAATGCACACAATACTACAGGTGAGGCGTCTTTATCATTTTTAGGTCAAACTATATGGTCTGGTTCTTTGACAACAGAAAAAACATGGGAAAGTGGCGAAAAAGAACTTGCTTATGAAACGATTTTTATGGTTGGACCTATCCCTGTAACTGTAAGAGTGGGTGTACGAGGTTCTTTAGCTATTACAGCAAGAATTAGATTATACGGTGGCGAGAGTGGTGGAATTGGTGTGATTGCAACTCTAAATCCTGTTATTAGTTTAGGTGGATTTGCTGAAGCAGGCGTTACCATAATCGTTGCAAGAGTAACTATTTGCTGTGATGTTACTTTCTTAGAACTTTCCTGTGAATTTGGTGGTGGAGCTACTTGGAACTCTAGCCAAGGAATTGTACTTTGCGTAGAATCTACTGGTGGAATTCAAAATGCTCTAGCTGGAAAAATTTCTATTAAAGTTACCATTAAAATATTAGGAAAGAAAAAAACATGGGAACTTAAAATATATGAATGGCCAGGATTTTCATTCCCTGAACTTTTCGAATATTATAAAGAATGGACTTCAGAAGATCTATAAAATTTCATTGAATATAATTTAAGTTCGATTATAAGATAAAAGGTATATATATTTAAAATATATATACCTTTTTTTTATTATATATAAAAATTGTTCATATATATCTTTGATGATTCTATATTTTATAGATTTATAATAAAAAAAAAGGTATATATATTTAAAATGAATGTGTATTCAAGATGAAATAATATTTGCTTCTCATGTAACAAAAAGTTGACAAAAGATATACTGTAATATACAATAATATACAATGAATTTTTATTTGCATATATTATTTCATTTTATGAATTATTATCAATAGGATAGAGAAAAATACGTAAAAGGAGTGTCTAAAGTATGAAAAAACCCATTTTATTTATTGTTTTTTTCTGCATTTTTATTGTATGTATTTTTTCTGTATTTTATATTGTTCAGAATAAAAATGTACTCTCAAAAGGTAATAAAGAAGTTATAACACCACCAGTAGTAGAAAGTAAAACATCTGAAATTCCTATGTTGCGTTATCATTACCAATTGGGTGATATTTTTATTTATGATGTAAAATATATGGCTAAAACTTTATTGAGTCAAGAATCAGATACTTTATTTAATTTAAATATTGAAGGAAGATTGGTTCAAAAAGTTTATGAAATACAAAGGAATAAGGCAATTCTAGGCTATGCTATTCAAAATCCGATCATAACTATGCCTGAGGTAGAGACGAGTTATTCTATAGAAGAAATGAAAAAAGCTTTGGAAACAGAAATTTATGTTTCTAAAAATTATTTAGGATTGATTGAAACATGGTATTTTCCCCAAAGTATTCCGAGTTCTTTACGAAATAATATTAAAAGTCTTTTAGGAAATTCGCAAGTTATTTTGCATGATACAGAGAAAACAGAATGGAGTAGCACGGAAGAAGACCAAAATGGATCATACACAGCACGCTATAAAGTGGCATTGTTGCCAGATTCTCCCTTTGTTATGTTGTATAAAAAGAAATTGTCATACCAACAAGTACAAAATCAAAAAATGCCTCAAGTCCTACGGGGCAATATTGAAATTCAGTTTCATCCTAAATTAGGATATATAGATTCTTTAGAAGTGTTTGAAGAACTTGCAATTAGAAACATGGATTTTATAGGTAAAGGTTCTTTTGAAATTAAACTCAAATTAGAAAAACGTGAAAATGATCCTACTATATCGCATCCAATGGATCATAAGCTTACACAAGGGAATATGTATACTACGAAATCGTTTAAGGTCGAGGGTGAAGAAGAATTACGAATCAATCGTTTAAAATCTATAGTAGGTAATAAAACTTGGAAGGATTTAGAAAAAGAATGGCCTAGCATTCAAGAGACAAAAGACCAAGCAACGCGCAATAATTTTTTTAAATTATTGACAGCTTGGATGGAATTGAATCCCAATGAATTGCATCAAGTAGGGAAAATTATGTTGATGAGTAAGGAATGGGATCGAAATGTAGGACTTCTTTGTGGTGCTTTAACAGAATGTCAAGTTCCAGAAGCCCAAGAACTTTTACTCAATGTTATGGATCAAAGAAAAGATAATGAAAATTTTGTAACAATGATTAGTAGTAATTTAGGACTAGTAAAACAACCAACTGATGCAACTTTACAGACATTACAAAATATAAGTCAAGAAAATCGTTCAGAACAAGTTACCAATATTGCTAATTTAGCAATTGGCAATATTATTTCTACGATAAAAAAGACAAATCCTGAAAAAGTAAATTCTTTGATTTATGATTTTGAGGTATCTTTGAAAAATGAATCAACGCCTAGTAAACAAATGAATTATATAGAAACGTTAGGAAATGTTGGAAATAGTTCTAGCGTTCCTATTTTAGAAACTTTTGTAAAGCATAAAGATGTTCCTATTCGTTCTCGTGCTTATCATTCTTTACGTTTTATGAATGATGTGTATTCTGAAGAACTTTTATCTAAGGGTTTACAGGAAGAAGAACATCCACATGTTCGTCGTAGTATTTTAGATGCTATGTCTAGTAGAAATAATTCAAAAAGTACACTAGATGTTTTAATGGCTGCTTTTACTAGTGAAAAAGATCCTAATGTTCGTATAAAAGAGGCACATATTATTTGGAAGATGAGACGAGAATTTCCTGAAGTAGAAAATTTTATACGAAGATATGCTGATATAGATACATCTGAAAAGGTACGTAATTCTCTACGTTATATGCTAGTAGATGCAAATTAATAGATGCATGGGAACGAAAAAAAATTTGTTGAAAATATTTTCTTTTTTGTGATGTATTATGTAGAAAAGGTTTTTCTATTGTGAAGCCTTTCTATAGTAAAGTCTTTCTATTATTCATAATAGAAAGACTTTTTTAGGAATCATATTGAATATTTTCAAAAGACTTTTGACAATGACATAAAAAAATATATAATAATTCTAACAAGGTATACTTTTTTTAGAATATACAGATAATATTATATTTTTATTGCCATATCCCCCATTTTAGGAGCAATACATGCAGGGTATTCAAGCTGTACTCAGAGAAATGAATGTTCAGGATGATGATTTAATAGATATAACTCAATCGATTCTAGCAATGCGGGAAGAACTTGCCTCGGCAGTTCAAGAAATGGAAACAAAAAATCTTCCAGCAGCCCTTGTTTTATCACAAAATCCTGATGCAGTTCAAATGATTGAAATGATTACAGATCATATTGTAGAACAACAAGGGTTATTAGAAAAAGCCATGATGGGAGAAGATATTTATGATTCCTTAGCTACTATCAAGGCAAAAATAGAATCTCTTGTTGTAGGTGCTGATGTAGAAGTTCGCACTCTCAGTCACATTACACAGAAAATGAGAATGTGCAAGCGTTCTGATGGATTAGTAGAATAAAATTATTGGCAACAAATCACAAATAAAGGAAAACTATGGCAAATAAAGCTTTATTTGAAAAATTAAAACAAGACATTGCTAAAGAATTGAACTGCCGTGTTTGGAATCGTTGGAGAAAGCAAAATCCCGATACCATTCTTGCCTTAGGTGCCTCTAACTTTACAAATTTTCAAATGGACAATATTGATCTAGATAAAGCTGACTTGATGGAGTCTGATTTTAGTGGTGCTAGCTTAAATAATGCAAGCCTACAAAAAGCTGATTTTACGTACGCTTATTTAAATAGAGCTAATCTGCAACAAGCGAATTTAGTGAAAGCATGTTTAAATTCCGCTTCTTTAACTTTAACAAATTTAGAGAATGCAAATTTAGCAAATATAGATGCCATTGAAGCTAATTTTCGTGGAGCCAATTTAATAGGTGTCAATTTAGAGAATGCTTATATGAGAAAAGCATTCTTTAAAGATGCAAATTTAGCAAATGCAAATTTATCCAAAGCTACCCTTTATAATGCAAATTTTCAATATGCTAATTTAGAGAATGCAAATTTAGAAAATGCAGATCTTCGAGGTGTAGATTTCAGTTTTGCAAATTTAGCTGGAGTCAATTTAAAAAATGCAAATTTAAAAGGTGCCATATTTATTGCTTCTAATTTAGAAAGTGCAGATTTACAAAATGCGTATTTTCATGATGCAACGATCCAACAATCTCGATTATGTCACTGCAATATGAATGGAACATTTTTTTATAATACTAAGATAGAAGAATGCATAGATGTAGAAGGCATTCTTTGTGAATATATAGAGTTAGGATTACAAGCAGGCAAGCATCTACTTATTTTAGATACTCCAGAAATTCAAGAAGAATTTCTGGCTGTATTGCAAGATAAAGATACAACTATGCGAGATGTATATATTAAAAAATGCAGAACATTGCAAGATTCTTATTTATGTTTGCCTACAATTATTTTAGATAATTCTTCCTATAATGTCATAGCTCGTTTAGATGACGATCCGCAATCTTTGTATTATGAAGTTAATAAAGATAATCAAGAATTTATTTTAAAAGCTTTTGCACCTCAGTTTACTATGATTCCAGAACAATATTGGGAAGAACTTTTGGAACAATATATAGCACTTGGACGATATGCTTCGCAATGGTATTATCTAGGAATTTTGAAAAATATAGACTTACAATTATGGAAAGATCGTCCTATTTTATTGAAAGATAAGGATTTAGTACGCCCCATTTGGATTTTGGAAAAACAAGAAGGAATTTTGCTCAAAGATTTTATTCAAAATGATATTGATGCAGGTACGATTTACAATTTGATGATTCAAATAGTAGAAGCATTGCATTATATTCATCGACTTGCTACTTGGGAAAAACGACCTCCTGTATTAGAAGAAGATGCATCTCAAATTCGAGAGAAAAAACCAGAAGATTATTGTTATCATGGCAATATTCAACCATGTAATATTATTGTATATCAGCAAGAGGAAGAATATATTACAAAAATATTAGAACCAACCAATTTACGTTGGAAATATATTAAAGATTATATAGAAAATACAAATATTGAGAATATTCCTAATAATGTACTGTCTTTTGTTCAATATTTAGCACCAGAACAAAAAACAGGAGCAGAGTATCTTACTTTTAAAGCAGATGTCTATTCCTTAGGAATGACATTTTTTTATATGCTTACAAAACAACAGCTTACACAAAAGATTATCGAAGAAAATCCTCAATATGTTACGCAAATATTAGAGAAAGAAAAAGTTCCTAGCGAACTCATTGAAATCGTGGAACTTTCTTTAAAAAAAGAACCAACAGAACGAATTAGTACAGATGAAATATTAGAAATATTAGAAATATTTTATTTCTAAAAAGAACAATTTTAAAAGGACAATTTTCATGGATTTCATGCAAAAAGTTTATAAAACAGCTAAAACAACTCCTAGACGAATCGTACTTCCTGAAAGTAATGACGCGAGAATACTCCATGCAGCACAGCAAGCCATTGAAAAAGGATATGGTCGTATTATTCTGATTGGCAATCCTTCTACGATTAAACAACGTGCCCAAGAAGAAAAATGCGATATTTCTAAAGTAGAAATCATTGACCCAAAAACACATCCTAAAACAGAAGAATATATTAAAATATATTGTGAGAAACGTGCTAAAAAAGGCATGACAATGGAAAAAGCTAAAGTGATCATCTCTGAGGATCCTTTATTTTTTGGTGCTATGCTTGTGTATGATAATGAAGCAGATGGGATGGTAGCTGGTGCAGTGCGTCCTACCGCAGACACAATGCGTGCTATGTTGCATTGTATTGGAACTGCCAAGGGCATTCAAACAGTTTCTTCTTTTTTTGCAATGGTTTCTCCTAAAACAGAGTACGGATCTGACGGTCTTATGTTTTTTGCAGATTGTGCAGTCAATCCCAACCCTACTTCAGAACAGTTAGCAGACATTGCTATTTCTACAGCAGATAATTATTCGTTATTCACTGGACAAGTTCCTAAAGTAGCATTGCTTTCTTTTTCCACAAAAGGAAGTGCAGCACACGAAGATGTAGATAAAGTTTCCCAAGCATTTGATATCGTCAAAAAAGCACGTCCTGATATTCAAATAGATGGTGAGTTACAATTTGATTCTGCCACTGTTGAATCTATTGGTCAACGAAAAGCTCCAGGATCTCGCATAGCTGGTCATGCCAATGTATTTGTATTCCCAGACTTAGATGCAGGAAATATTGGTTATAAAATTGCACAAAGACTTGGAAATTGTAAAGCCATAGGTCCTGTTGTACAAGGCGGTGCAAAACCTATCAATGATTTAAGTCGTGGTTGTACTGTAGAGGATATTGTGGATTTAATCGCCATTACTGCTACACAAGTTAAATAAAAAAATGTGTTAGCTGTATGGTTGTTTCGTGGTAAAAAGGCGTTTTTAAAACATTTTTTCTAATTAAAAAAAGCGTTTTTAAAATATTTTTTTTAGTTAAAAAAGGCGTTTTTAAAACATTTTTTCTAATTAAAAAAAGCGTTTTTAAAATATTTTTTTTAGTTAAAAAAGGCGTTTTTAAAATATATTTTCTAGTTACAAGATAAAATAGGAATAGTATGAAAATTTTAGCACTCAATTGTGGCAGTTCTTCTGCCAAATACCAATTATATGATTGGGAAAAAAAACAAGTCTTATGCAAAGGTCTTGTTGAAAAAGTAGTTGTTGGTGAAGGAAAAGCAGCATACATTAATCATAAACCAAGTGGCAAAGAATCTGTCACTATTGAAAAAGCATGTCCTACTCATAAAGAAGCATTGCAATTGATTTTTGACACACTCGTACATCCTCAACATGGGATTATTAAAGATGTCAAAGAATTAGATGCTATTGGTCATCGTGTTGTGCATGGTGGTATGCAATTTGCTCGTTCCTTTCTTATCAATCAAGAACTCATTGATAAATTACAAGAAAATATACCACTTGCTCCTCTTCACAATCCAGCCAATATTCAAGGCATCCAAGCTGCAAAAGAATTGATGCCTTCTCTCCCACAAATTGCAGTATTTGACACTGCTTTTCATCAAACTATGCCAGATTATGCGTTTTTATATGGCGTACCTTATGAGTGGTATGAAAAGTATAGTGTGCGACGCTATGGATTTCACGGCACGAGTCATCTTTATGTATCAAAACGAGCTGCTGTTTTATTAGATAAGCCTTACAAAGAATGCAATATTATTACTATGCATATTGGAAATGGCGTTTCTCATGCAGCCATTAAAAATGGTATTTGCATTGACACTTCTATGGGAATGACTCCTCTTGAAGGTGCTATTATGGGAACTCGTTCTGGAGATTTAGATGCCTCTATTCTTCCTTATATTTGTCGCATGGAAAATAAAACTATCGATGAAGTAGAAATTATTCTGAATAAAGAATCTGGTCTAAAAGGTATTACAGGAAAGTACACAGATCGTCGTGATATTGAAAATGCTGCAGAACAAGGTGATAAGAAATGTCAACTTTCTATTGAAATGGAATCTTATAGACTTAAAAAATACTTAGGTGCATATTATGCAGCATTGGGAAGAGTGGATGCTGTTGTATTTACAGCTGGTGTAGGTGAGAATTCGCCTTTGATTCGTGCTAAAACATGCGAAAATTTAGAATCTATGGGAATTATTTTAGACAAAGAAATCAATGAAAAAACATTTTCAAAAGAAGTCATGATTTCTAAACCAGAATCTAAAGTTAAAGTATTTGTGATTCCTACGAACGAAGAACTTGTATTTATTGAAGATGTGGTTGCTATTCTTAAAAATACGTATGATGTACATACTAATTTTACATATTCCTTTCAATCTAAAGAATACAAACCATAGATCAAGAAGGAGTAATCATAAAAAGGTAAGAAGAAGTAAATATTTTGTTTACTCCTTCTTACCTTTTTGTATCCATACAAAGGCCAATTCATGTCATTACACCAAGAAATTATCAAAAATATTACAGGATTTTCCCTTGCCAAGTACTCTACGTGGTTTTATTATAAACCAGATCATCTTCTCTTTGATGCGGGTGAAGGCGTTAGTGTCATGATGAGAAATATGATTTATGGAATAGAATATATTTTTATTTCTCATGGACATGGTGATCATACAGCTGGTATTCCAGGAATTTTACGGTCTCGTGCCTCCTCTATGGGGGACAAAGAAAAACCCATTACTATTTATTATCCTAAAGCAGATAGAAATATAAATAAAATTTATCAATATGTAAAAGATTCTATAGGAAATTTACCTTTTGAAGTAGTTTGGGAAGAGCTGTGTGATGGCGATATTGTATCCTTGCCCTCCAAACGACAGATTCAAGCATTTAAAGTACAACATAAAGAACCTACTTTAACTTTAGGATATAAAATCGAAGAAACAAGAACAAAATTGAAAGATGAATATAAAAATCTTTCCACCAAAGAATTGTTGCAAGAAATTCAAAAATATGGAAAGTCGCATATTAGTCGATCATATTTGCATCCTCTTCTTTGTTATTCAGGAGATACAATGGCTCTTCCAGAAGAGATTATGCAAGATGCAGAAGTTGTTTTACATGATTGTACATTTTTAAATTCAGAAGATCGTGATGAAAATACGCATGCAACGATCGATGAAGTGTTTGCAAATGTCCAGAAAAGTAATATTAAGCTCCTTGGATTATTCCATTTTTCTACAAGATATAAGTACCAAGAAATTGTGAATTCTATACAAGAACATATAAAAAAATATAATGTAACATTCCCTGTGTATTATATTTATTCTTATATAAATGGTATAAATTTTAAACAGTGTTTATAAATTATGGATTATAAGTATATTATAATATATATATTTTAATTTTAGATTATCTTGTATATTTAAATTGTGCATTATTATTCATCATTATTATAATTTTTGTTTCAAAATTAAAATAAAAAAATGTAAGTGATAGTAATAGTTTTGGTATATAATATACATTGTAGATCATAATAAAAAAATGTAAGTGATAGTAATAGTTTTGGTATATAATATACATTGTAGATCATAATATAACAATAAGTGTTGTTAATAATAGAAGAAAATATTCTTATTAACAACACTTATATTTTTTATAAACTAAGTTTTATAAATATGTTAGATCAAAATTTCCATAGACTATGTATAAAATTGGGATTGTACATACAATACATGGCAAGAACGTAGAAAATTGCTAAGAAGATGCTTTCTATGCCAATGAAGAATTTTCGTCCTTCAGATTTGCAAAATGTTAAGGTTAGGATGACTAAAATAGTCATAGCAAGGAGAAAGAAGATAGCTGCATAGTATTCTGTAGCAGGAACATTGGCAATTAAGTTGTTACCTAATTCACCACCTTGGTAAAATATATCACAAATTGCTACTATAGTAAGGTTGAATATATTGCTACCAAAGATAGTCCCAAATGCCATGTTAGGGAATCCTAGGCGAACAGCAATGATGGAAGTAACAACTTCTGGCAATGAGGTAACAATGGCAACAAAGAAAGAACCTACAAAGCTCTGACCTAACCCATATACTTCAGCGACTTTTGGAGCTAATGTACTCATCCAAAGACCAGCAGCAACAATAATTACCATGACTATAGCACAACGTACTAATAATCCAGGAATGGTGATGGATGTGTATTTATCTGGGATAGGTGCTTCTTCTACAGAGACTTCTGATTTTTTATCTGCATAATACATTACCATAGTGGCTATTATGTAGACTAAAAAGAGAAGTGCAGCGTCATAACCTAAACGGAGATAAGGAACTTCGCCTTTGCATTGAAAAAAGAGAGCAAAGCCCATTAAAACTGCCATACCTAGAGAAAACCAAACAGATAGTTTTACGTTAGGTTCTGCTTTTCGTAAGATAGGACCTTTCCAATAAATAATGTCTAGAAAAACAATAATAAAAATATTGAACAAGTTGCTACCAAGAACATTTCCCATGGAAATGCTTGGTGCAGGAGGATGTGCAAAAGAAACAGTACCGATGCTTAGTACTAATTCTGGTAATGAGGTACACCAACCAATTAGAACAGATCCAATAAAAACATGACCTAGTTTGAATTTTTCTGAAAAAACATCTCCATATCTTGTTAATTTATATCCAGCGACAATGATCATGATTGCTGCAATTGAAAATTGACTCCATAGTATAAAATGATTCATAGATAGCTCCTTCTTATTTTTATCAGGAAATTATTAAGGAAATATAAGTTTATTTTCAAGATATTATATTAATGTATGTAGTCATTAATATAAAAAAATATAAGTGTTGTGAATAAAAAAAAAAGTACAAATTTTTTGTTATTCACAACACTTATATTTTTTATAACATAAATTTTATAAACATATTAGATCAACATTTCCAAAGACTATATATAAAATTGGGATTATACATACAATACATGGCAAGAACGTAGAGGATAGCTAAGAATATAGACTCTATACCAATGAAGTATTTTCGTCCTTCAAATTTGCAAAATGTTAAGGTTAGGATGACTACAAGAGTCATAGCAAGGAGAAAGAAGATAGCAATATAGTATTCTGAAGCAGGAATATTAGCAATTAAGTTATTGCCCAATTCACCACCTTGGTAGAAAACGTCGCAAATAGATACAATAGCAACGTTGAATATATTGCTTCCAAAGATAATGCCAAATGCCATGTTAGGGAATCCTAGGCGAACAGCAATAATGGATGTAACAACTTCTGGCAATGAAGTAACAATAGCAACAAAGCAAGAACCTACAAAGCTTTGACCTAAATTATATGCTTCTGCGATTTTTGGTGCCAATGTACTCATCCAAAGACCTGCCACAAGGATAATTAGAATGACTACAAAAGAACGTGCTAATAATCCAGGAATGCTGATAGATGTGTATTTATCTGGGATAGGTGCTTCTTCCTCTTCCTCAGATACTTTTGATTTTTTGTCTGCATAATACGATATTATAGTGACTATCATATATACTATAAAGATAAGTGTTGCATCGTATCCTATACGAAGATAAGAAATTTCGCCTTTGCATTGAAAAAAGAGAGCCAAACCCAATAGAACTGCCATGCCTAGAGAAAACCAAACAGAAAGTTTTACATTAGGTTCTGCTTTTCGTAAGATAGGGCCTTTCCAATAAATAATGTCTAGAAAAACAATAATAAAAATATTGAACAAGTTGCTACCAAGAACATTTCCAATAGAAATGCTTGGTGACGGAGGCTGAATATAAGCAACTGTACCAATACTAAGAACTAATTCTGGTAAGGAGGTACACCAACCAATGAGAACAGATCCAATAAAAACATGACCTAGTTTGAATTTTTCTGAAAAAACATCACCATATCTTGTCAATTTATACCCAGCAATAACGACTAAGATTGCTGCAATTAAAAATTGACCCCATATTATAAAATGATCCATATACAACTCCTAATAATTGTGAAAATAAGAGACGTATAAAACTATAAAGAGTATGTAACGATAATTACATACTCTTTTTTTTGTAATGTTATTGTAAACAATGAGAAAGGCAAATAATGACATAAGAAGTTACAAGTTGAGGGTTTTGTTCCCACCAACGAGGATGTGTATTTCTCCAAGAACCATCTGGAGCTTGTTTAGCAAGAAGAATTTGAGCAAGTTCTTCTTTCCAATGATGTTCTACACCATTGCTATCTTTGAATATTCCTATTTCTAGTAAGTTCATTGTTTTTGCAAACGTATGATAATAATAGTATAGGCCTTGTAAACCAGCACCTCCAGGGTTTTGTGTTAAGTCGTAATTTTTTCTTGTCCATTCTATTGCAGCAGCGACTCGAGGATCATCTTGTTTTAAGTCAGCATATATATAGCTTTTAATTCCTGCATATGTCATACTACCATAGGAACGGTATTGAATTTGCCCTTTTTCACTAACAGTTGTGCCTGCTGCACTTGATGCAGGCATATAAACAAAACCACCATCATTGCCTGCCCAAGCTTGGTCATTGCTTTCACTACGATTTTGGCATCGTTGTAAAAAGATAATAGCTTTTTGAAAGGCAGGATTAGATGCTGGGACACCTGCTTTTCTCAATGCTTCTAAAGCAAATTGTGTATTAGATAAGTCAGGACGTTCATCGCCTCCATATCCAATACCACCGTAAAAATGATCAATGTCAGCTTGGTATCCTTGCTTTTCATCGCATTGAACGTTGAGTAAATAATCTTTGGCTTTTTCAATCACGTCTTTATATTGTTTAGCAACGTCGGGATGAGATGTGAGCATTAAAAGCGCGATGGATGTGTAGTAAGTACCCAACATATTAGTATAAATTCCACCGTCTTCTTTTTGATGAGAAACAACGTATTCAATGCCTTTTCGAATCCATGGTCCATCTGCTGGTCCGTATTTTCTACGACATTGGAAAAATGATTTTAAAGCTAGGGAGGTGATCCCAATATCACCTAAATTTTGTTCTTTATTCATGCTATTTCGTAAAAAACGAACGCCTAAGTCCGTAGCATTATGGATTTTTTCTTTTGTTTCAGGGGAAACTTTAATAGATTGTGCATTACAAAAAATACAGCAAATTATTAAAAAACAGAAAAAAAATTTTCTCATATTTTCACTTCTTTCTATAAAATGAATGGATTCTGTAGGCTATTGTCTCAAAAATAGTATGCAATAGCAATCTTTTTTTAACTTTATGTTGTAAAAAAACAAAAAAATAAGTCAGACTTTTTTAAATCTAACTTATTTTTTTATAAGGATATTATATTATTTAGGGAATCTTAGCTTTTCTTGTTCCATTTCTTCTGATTGTATAGTTGGTATATCTATGGGATTATTTTTTTTTTGATACCTGAAATTGCTAATGTAACAATATAATAGGGTGATGATAACTAGAAATAGAATGATCATAATCGCTATGATTGGATTTGTGTCGATGGCACTTGAATATCTCTGTTGGTTATGTAAGTAGTCTTTATTTTTAATAAATGGATAGGGATATTTTTGTTTTTGATAAAAATTTATGCATTGTTTTTCTATTTCGTTAAGTACGATAGGATTGTCACTCCCTACCCAATCATCATCTCCCCATAAATCGGTTATTTCTTCGTTTTTTAGTGTGTCTATGTCTTTTTTTTGGTGAACTTTATGTGATTCTTGCATTATATTTGTTTCTTCAGAAGAATGGAGGGAAAAATAAGGAAGTCGAATGGGACTGCTACAATTTTGGCATAATGCAGTTTTGTTGGAATATGGTGTCCATATTTTATGTTGTTTGCCACAATTACAAATGCAGATAATATAGGGATGGTTTTTTGTTTCTATCAAAAAATTGCAATAAACGCAATGTACGTTGATGTAAGGTTCATTCACAGTGAATATTTTATCGCAATTTGGGCAAAGAATAGTTATGGAGTCCATGATATGCTCAAAAATTATTTTGACCAGAATTTGAATTAGGACTTAGATGCACTTGGTTGAATCGGGCCTGTTCTGTAAATCATACCAGGAAGTTCTCTTTCAAAGAATGTAGCAATATTATTGGCTAATTCAATGAGTGATGATAATTGTATATGTGTGAGATAATTCATTCTTTGAAAACTATGGACAAAGTCTTCCGTACATACATTTCCTGAGGGAACTTTTGTAAAGGGACAACCACCGAGTCCTGCAAATGAAGTTTCAAAGGATTGTACGCCAGCTTTCCATGCTGCATAGCAATTTGCAAGTCCAAGACCATATGTGTTGTGAAAGTGGCAAGCCATTTGAATTTTAGGATCTAAAGCTTGAAGTTTTGTGTAGAGTTGTTCCACTTGTAGAGGATTGGCATGACCTGCTGTGTCTGCTAAACTGATATTATAAAGACCTGCATTGATATATTCTTTAGCAATATTTAAGACTTTTTCAGGATCAATGGGACCTTCAAAGCCGCAACCAAATGCAGATTGAATGGAAACTTGCACTTTTTTCCCGGCTTCCACAGCTTTTTTTGCTGATTGTATGTTTCTTGCTAATGCTTCGCTAGTAGATTTCCCACTATTTTTAAGGCTATGTGTCTCGCTAGCAGATACGCCGATGCAAATCATATCTGCATTGGATTCTAATGCTCGATCTACACCTTTGTCGTTTAAAACTAGTGCTGATAGACAAACATTGTCTGGCTTGATAGCTTGCAATTGTTGAAATAATTCTGGTGTATCTCCCATGCTAGGAACTTTGTCTGCACGTACAAAGGAGCCAATTTGAATCGTAGTGATTCCACTTTCCCATAATTTTTGAATCCATTGTATTTTTGTTTCTGTAGGGACAATTTTTTTTTCTACTTGAATCCCATCACGGGGACCAACTTCATGTAAAATTATATTGTCTGTCATGTTATTTCCTTTATTATATACTTGTTGAGTTATTCTATTAATTGTTGAAGTGTGTTTTGTAACTTTTGCAGTTGTTTTTCTTCTAAAGAGTTTAAACGACGATTTTCTAATATTTCATTGCATTTTTCTTGTAACAAGTGTAATTGATTTTCTATTTGTTCTTTTTGAAATTTAGTAGGATGATTATGAAGCCACTGTATCATCTGTATGAGGGATTTTATCGTTTGTTGCAAAGGATTTGTAGGAGCAAATGTAAGTTGGCAATTGCGAAGATCAATTTCAAGTCTTGTGAGAAGAATGGCTTGTTCTGTTTCTTTTTTTTCAAGCTTTGTTTGGTTTATGTCTCGGAGTTTCCAAGTAGATGTGTTTCTCTGTTTTTTTGTTTGTTTAGGAAGTTCTTGATTACAAAATTGTACATCTAGGCTTTCTTCGGAAGTTCCTTGTAAATGGTCATCTCCATTTGTCGAGGTATTGATGGTATCTGTTTGAAATGTTTCTTGGACATAGATTTCATCATTGCTGTCTTCGTACTCGTCTTCAGGAATAGCTATTCGTTCATGTTCCTGTATTTGATTAGGAAGACGGGCATAAATAGATTGGCTTTGAACTGTGTCGGGTATTCTTAGATTGGAATTATTAGACGGAACATATGTTTTTGTCTCCGAGTTAATGATTTTTTGCTTAACATATGTTTTTGTTTCTGTGATTCTTTTTTGTTTGGTCTGTACTTCTTCGTCTTTGTCTTTAAAATGAGTCAAGATGTTTTCTACTAAATCTACTATATGGTCATATTCATAATTTTTTTGTTGTGTTGTTAATGTATATTGTATGTTTTTTAGAATATCATGGAGTTCTTCTGACAGATTTTCTAAGGGAAAAGGTTGAAAACCTTTTTCTTGCCATTGTGTCCAAGGGATGGCATAGGATATGCGGATTGCGCTTCGGCAGAAGCCTGCATATTGTAATTGGTCTTTTAGCTGGCTAAATTTTTCGATGATGGCGTGGTATGATGTTTTTTTTCTGCCTTGATCGTTCACTTTTTATCCATTCTTTATATGATTTTTATTTTAATATTTTACTGATTCATATGATTCTGAATACGCTTTTTTTTATTACGATTCTGAATACGATTTTTTTTCTATGTTGTTGGAAGTTTTCCTATAAGCACAATGCTTAGGTCATCTTTGATTTCACTATTTTTTTCAGCCAAATTAAAAAGTTTTCTAAAAAGTTTTCTAATATTGTATATTCTTGTATTTGTTTTGTCAGTTGTTCTTGTGTTCTTTCATATTCCAGTAGAGATTTGTCGTGCATTTGGGCTTCTGTGACTCCGTCTGTAAAGAGGATAAGTAGATCATTTTCTTTAAAATCAATATGGTCTGTATATATTTTAAAATGTTCTGAAGTCAGAAGTCCTGCAGGTGTAGAAGGTGTATCTAAAGATATCACTTTGTTTTCTTCTGCATTGTAATAAAGAGGAGGAACTGCATTTCCTGCAATGGAAAAGTCGATTCTATTTTGTGTGACTTTGAGTGCATTGATTAATGCGTATAAGTTATGTGTTTTTCGTTTGGCATTGTATATATTTTGGTTGAGTATTTTGATAATATCTTCAGTTGTTTGTTGTTGTTGTGCTAAAATTCGAAACATGCCTGATATTTGATTGGCAAGAAGTGCAGCAGCAGAACCATGACCACTAACATCGCCTAAACAAAAATATATAGAATCTTCCTCTTTGTGATATAGAAAGAAGTCGCCAGATAAGTCGTTGATTGCCATATATTGAAACCACATTCCAATACCTAAGTTGTCAAAGATAGCTCGAGAAGGAGTTAAATATTTTTGCATTTGTGCTGCTTCTAAAAGTTCTCTTTTTTGTTCTGCAAGCCCTTGATAGAAATGATATTTTTGTGTCTGAATTCTTTGGCTTGCAGGAGTTTGTGGTTGTTGGGTATTTTTAGGAATATAGTATAAAATATGGTCTCCTATATAGATGGTAGTTTCTTTAGAAAGTACTGTTGTGTTGTTGTTAGCAAGTATTTTTTGTTCCAATTGGATGTTTGTTTGTTGTTTGATGATTTGTTTTTCTATTAGTATATCGTTTGTTCCGATATTTTTCAAGGTATATCCTAAAGGAGTTTTTCTTAATTCTAAATGGTAGCGAGAAATATAGTCATCTATGAGCATCATATCTGTGTCATTGGCTCGACCTATGAGAATTTTATCTTTGTCTAATAATAAAATTTTTCCAGTCAAGGGAGAAATGAGTTCAGGAGTTTCTATATTTACATTGACTTCGATTTTTTCTTCCCAAAGCAATGTCATGTCTGCATCATATTCATCTTGTAATGGTACTTTTTTTTGTATTGTATCGTCGTCATTGTCTTGCAATGGTACTTTTTTTTGTATTATATTGTCGTGGTTGTCTTGCAATGGTACTTTTTTTTGTATTATATTGTCGTGGTTGTCTTGCAATGGTACTTTTTTTTGTATT
>Ga0208195_1000822_pt1 | contig 38182 bp, 21 predicted proteins | sample AD_UKC077_MetaG_FD_184441 | JGI IMG/M metagenome (GOLD analysis project Ga0208195, IMG submission 184441) | Active sludge microbial communities of municipal wastewater-treating anaerobic digesters from USA - AD_UKC077_MetaG (SPAdes) (version 2) | ecosystem: Engineered > Bioreactor > Anaerobic >... | reverse complement strand
TATCCTTCCGGTACCTTAGTCGGCAGTCTGGGCTGTTTCCCTCTTGACAATGAAGCTTATCCCTCACTGTCTCACTCCATAGATTTCACATGCGGTATTCGGAGTTTGGTTGAATATGGTATCCTGGATCTGCTCTGCATCAGCAAGTCTTAGAGTCAGCTCATAACCATGAATCCTGAGCTCCATAGGGTCACCCATTGGTGCCAGCTTAACTAGCGTAACCTCCACTCCCGGAATCACGCCCATATCAAGGAAATGCTGTCTTAGAGCTCCCTCTCCACCAACTTCATTAATTATGCAACTTTCGCCAACTCCTAGTTCTCTAAGTGTCATGTCTAAACTCCTAAATATTTTTAATGAACCGTCTCATTATAGCACAGCAATAGATTAAATGCTCAGGCTAATCAGCAATATAAAAATGACTGCATATCTTATTCACCAGAATATTCAGTCCTCTAAGAAGACATGCTATTCCAAAATCCATTAAAACAATAGCTACAAATATAACAGCTCCTATTGGATATCCCCAATTCAAGAATCCATACCAGTCATTGGTATTCGGCCACTCACCAATACCATTTATGAGGATGTTGATAACATATCCTACACCATATATGAGAGCCAGACTGGCGGAGATAAGTGTATATTTAAATGGGATTTTTCTATCTACTTTCATCAGAATCATTTCCGCCATTGCCAGTAATGGAACAACCCGATGGAAATAAAGATTACTGCCTGTATAGAGATCAAGATCTGGATACATAGGTGCTAGAAATGCAGCAATTATGAGAAATGTAAGCCCCACTGCCGAAGCAGACATAAGCTTAAGCAAAACAGGAGACTTAATATTATAAACATCGCAAAATATATAATAAGTTACCCAGATAATAGCAACGCCGCCCGCGAAAATATTCGAGAGCACAGTAAAGTATTTCAGATTTTCTATACCAACTCCTGTTAGACCAGCGCCCTGTTCAGGATTATCCAGCATTTTAGAAATCCCCACACAAACAAATACAATGATTAAAACATTTAATGCGGTCTGTATCGCATCCCTAGGTTTTACAATTGGTTTTATTCTTACTTTATCCCCAGGCTGAATATCCATATTTACACCTCGTCTAATCTTCTCCCACCAGGTGAACGATGGTGGCTTCATGCCCCACCGATGGAAGGAACTTTTTCACAATATCTTCTGTCTTTATCTTAAGACTGGAGGTACAAACACAAGGATGACAACCTATATATTCATCCTTCAATACATCCTCATCTATAAGTAACTTTACTTCTTTATTCTTATCATTCATTAGCCCCATGATACTTACTGCACCTGGTCGGACCCAAAATCCATTCAGTCGCTCTACCCCCACATGCTACTCTACAGGCTACCCCTAAAGATATTTCGGGGAGAACCAGATATTGGCCAGTTTGATTAGACTTTTACTCCTAACCACACCTCATTGCCTAATTTTTCAACATTAGTGCATCCGAGCCTCCATGAACTGTTACATTCACTTCACTCTGGACATGGTTAGATCACTGGCTTTCGGGTCTACTACATGTAACTAGCGCACTATTAACACTCGCTTTCGCTTCGGCTCCGTGACGTAATCACTTAACCTCGCTACATACAGTAACTCGCCGGATCATTATGCAAAAGGCACGTAGTCACACTGGATGCATTAATATATCTATAAGACTCATCTCATATATATACCCTCTGTCTATCGCTAGCATCGCTCATGCACCATAGTGCTCCTACCGGTTGTAAGTATATGGTTTCAGGTACTCTTTCACTCCCCTCAACGGGGTTCTTTTCATTTTTCATTCGCACTACTTCGTTCACTATCGGTCGCCAAGGAATATTTAGTCTTAGGAGGTGGACCTCCCCGATTCATACCGAGTTCCACGTGCTCGATACTACTTGGGTGTCGTTTAAGAGTGCATCCGCTTTCGTGTACAGGATTCTCACCTTCTCTGATTTCGCTTTCCATCAAATTCCACTAGCTTCAACTTTTTTGACTCTTCGTAACATCTGTAACTGCTACATAACGATCCCTCTACCCTCAATACACAACGATTACAGTCTTACATGTATCAAGTTTGGACTACTGTCCTTTCGCTCGCCGCTACTTAGACAATCGATTTCTCTTTCTCTTCCTGATGATACTAAGATGTTTCAATTCTCATCGTTCGCCTTTATGCCCTATTTATTCAGACATAAATGTAAGGACTCTCTCCTTACAGGTTGCCCCATTCGGGTACCTCTGGATCAACGCTTTTTGACAGCTCTCCAAAGATTTTCGCAGTCTTACACGCCCTTCTTCGCTTCTTAGCGCCAAAACATCCGCCATATACTCTTAGTAACTTATATACCTTATAATAATTCTCTTTATATCTTCTTCTCGTTTCTCTCTATTGTCAAAGATCTAAAATTCTCGATTCATCTCTCGATTCATCTCAAATTTTCATTATGGCTCTATTAAAACATCTTTTCTTAAAAAGTCAATAACTTTTTTTTAAAACAATTCCTCAGCCTTATTGTATAAGCCTCAAACAAAATATTTTTTTTAAATTTTTTTTTAAAAACGCAAAATATTACTATTATTTTCACCTAACATTTATGAAAATTAATTATCCTGTGTTCGTACAGTGTTTTTCATTATGACTTTTAAAATATAATAGAATACATTCTCTGTATTTATACATTATAGAATACATTCTCTGTATTTATACATTATATTATTCTGTATTTATACATTATATTATAATTGTATGATGTTAAAATTTTATTAAAAAATCAAAAATCGCAATAAAATAATAGCATTCTAAAAATATATCGATATAATGAGTAAGTATTATTATGAATTAAAATCAAATAAAATAAACATAGATTCAAAAGGTTGATCATGGATACAGAAATTTCTTTAACTGAACAAAACAAAACAGAATTTCAAGTGGGAGATTATATTGAAAAATATGAAATTCTTCGTGAAATAAGTCGTGGAGGTATGGGAATTATTTATTTAGCATTCGATCATGCCTTAAATCGAACAGTAGCTATTAAAATTATCTTAATAGAGGCTGAATCTGAAGAATCTACTTTACTTCAACGTTTTGTAAGAGAAGCGAAGATTAGTGCACAGTTACAACATAAAAATATTGTAAAAATTTATAATGCAGGTGTATTTCTGAATAAACCGTATTTAGTCATGGAATATATTGAAGGCATACCTTTAATTGCTTATGTGAATAAATATTGTAAACAAGATTTTTATAAAATTGTAGAAGTGATTGTAAAACTTGCAGAAGCATTATCTTATATTCATAAAAAAGACATTGTCCATAGAGATTTAAAACCATTAAATGTTTTAGTACGTCCCAATGGGGAACCTGTTTTGATTGATTTTGGGATTGCCAAAATGAGTCGAAATGGTGGAATAGATTTAACAAGAACTGGTGAAGTGATGGGAGCCTTACTATATATGTCTCCAGAACAAGCAGATGGCAACACTGCCCAAGCAGATGCACGGTCCGATATATATAGTTTAGGAATGATTTTATATCATTTAATTACAAAACATCAACCGTATGCAAAACTTAATGTATATGATACGTTAAATCATATACAAAATCATGATATTCCTTTACCTAGAGAGATTAATCCAGAAATTCCTGAATTTTTAGAAGAAATTATACTAAAGGCAACAGAAAAAAAACCGAATCGCCGTTATCTTAGTGCGAGTCAAATGGCACGTCAATTGTATCGTTTTTTAGATGGAACAGGAGTCCCCTCTAAAGAATATTATCATAAAATATGGATGCGAACTCATAAAACTTGGATTTATATTTTTATTACATTATGTATAATTTTACTATGTATTATTTGTATTATTATATATCTTCAATTTAGAAACAATTTTCAACAATTTAGAAATTCTACTACTGTCTCACCAAAAAATGAGACATCTCAACAACAAACAATAACAAATGAAATATCTCAACAACAAACAATAACAAATGAAATATCTCAACAACAAACAATATTAAAAAAGGATCAATCGACCTATATAACTACATCGGAGAAAGATAATCAACCTGAAAAAGAAAAGAATATAGCAAAGGATGAATGGCAAAGTCAAATTTTATGTTCTTTTGATAAAGAGCCATATAAAAATCTCCTCCACCAAGAAGGATTTATTTACCAAGAAAAAGCATATGGTACATGTGAAATAGATATTTATCTTCATGAACAAACAGGTATGAAATTTGCGTTAATTCCACCTGGTAATTTTGTTATGGGACTTAATAAAAAAAATATTGAAACTTTAAGCAGGAGTTCGAGAACATCTCAACAAATAATAAAAACAATTAATCAAATTGTATTACCAAGCCGTAGAGTTACTATTGCCAAACCTTTTCTGATGTCTCAATATGAATGCACGCAAAAAAATTGGAAACAAGTGATGACTACTGAACCATGGTTAAACCGTTTGTCATCGCATGATTTAGCACCAGCAACCTTTATTTCTTGGGAAGATTGCCAAAATTTTTGTCAAAGATTGAATGAAAAATCTAATGTACAATGGAGTCTTCCTACAGAAGCACAATGGGAATATGCTTGTCGAGCAGGTTCAGATACATTATATTTTTGGGGTGATAATGTAGATATACATATTCATGGAAAGTATTCATTATGTTTAGAAAATTCTAAATTAAGCAATAACTCTAATATATTCTCAATACAACTAATAGGTCGAACAAAACCCAATCCATTTTTTTTGTATGATATGACTGGGAATGTATCAGAATGGTGCAAAGATGATTGGATGCCTCATTATCAAAACGCTCCCCTAGATGATACTGCACGGTGCTTTAATTCATCGATTAAAGTGATTCGAGGCAGTCATGTTATACATCCTCTGCGTAATTCAATGTCTATAATACGTTCAGGTGTTAAACAGAGCGAAACAGAGTCTATATTTGGTGTACGTTTTGTAGTCAATTTTTGATAAGATCAATCCTATAAAAAAAGCATAACATTTTTGCTATGTTTTTTTATAGGAGAAACATTGATGATATTTATCATATGATGAAAATATATGAATATGTATTATCGATAGTTTTTCATCATTTTTTGTGCTTCTTTTTGTTTGAGCGATTCTCGTTTGTCTGCTTTTCGTTTACCTTTAGCAAGTCCTAATTCCACTTTAGCCCAACCTCGTTTAAAATAAAGTGAAACAGGAATTAAGGTAAAGCCTCTTTGTTGTAGTTTAGTACGAAGTTTAATGATTTCTCGTTTATGCAGTAATAAACGACGTTTTCTTGTAGGGTTATGGTTTGTATAGCCACCATTATCATAGGCAGCAATATTGGCATGAAACAGAAATATTTCTTGATTTTTGTGAATTTTACAGTATGCATCCGCTAAGTTTACTCTACCAAGACGTATAGATTTAACTTCGGTGCCTTGTAGTTCAATGCCTGCTTCCATAAATTCTTCGAAAAAATAAAGTTGTTGTGCTTTTTTATTTTTAGCAACGATTTTTATATTACCTTCTGATTTTTTCATATTGTTCTCATTTTTTATATTATAATAATGTATTATAGAATACAAAATATTGTGTAGATAGAATTAATGTATTATATTATAGAATACAAAATATTGTGTGGATAGAATTAATGTTGTTATTTTTCATATCATAACAGAATAATTAATGTTGTTATTTTTCATATCATAACAGAATATAGATGAAATCTAAATAAAATTTTATAGGGAAAAATAATATTCCTTTACTTAGGAGTTTGTGTAATGAAACTTGGGATTCGTATTTTTGTTTTATTTGTTGTAATTTGTATGGGTGTGTTTTTATTGTGTTTTGGTTGGCAAGGAGTGGACGAAGGCTCTGTAGGAGTTGAAGTTTCTTTAGTAGGAAAGCATGTAGTAGCACCAGAACCTTTGGAAGCAGGCATATATTGGCGACGTCCATTTTTAGTTAGGATCCATCAATATCCTATTCATACATCTACTGAAAATCTCGAAATCAAAATGACTAGTAATGACCAAAGAAAAATCAAAATAAGGATGAAAATTTATTTTCAACTTATAGCAGACCAAATTGTTTCATTACATAAGAAGTTTGGAAATTTTTATGCAATGTCGCAATATGTAAAGGAAATAACAATAGGTGCTGTTCAAGAATGTAGTTCTAATTTATCTAGCAATGTTATTTTGGCTCAAACAGAATTTTTATCTGAAATTTTATCAAAGTGTAAAAAAAATTTATCTCCTATTGGCATTATTGTATCTAATATAATAATAGATAATATTTATTTTGAAGATGGAATCAGTAATGAAGTTGCTAAATTATATCCTATTCATCCAACATCTATTCTTGTGGAAAGAGAGTGTACTACCTCTGATTTAAAAAGAATTTTTGTTCGTTTTCAATTATATTATCATATTCCATTTGAACTATGTCATTCTGTGCATCTCAAGATGGGAACAGGATATTTGAATCATTTTCTTATTCCACAATTTAAAAGTTTATCTGATTCTGTTTTAATAGACCATACATTTGAGGAAATCTATTTTTCCCATGCTCGTTCTAAAATTGTTGAAAAGTTATTTGCTATTTGTAAAGAAAAATTTGCAACGTATCAAATTGTGATTGATGATGTTTTGATTGAATCAATTAATTTTGATCAAAAATACCAAGCTTTGTTGGATGAAATTCAGCTTAAACATAAGGAAAGTGAATTAATCGAATTGTCTTCTGCTTTAGAGTTAAAAAAGTTAGAGGCAGAAAAGAAAAAAAAGAATATTGAACAAGAATTGCAATTACAAGAAGCAGAAATAAAGAAAAAAGTAGCTACTTTACAGGCAGAAGGCGTAAAAAATGCAGAGATTTTAAAGGCAGAAGGGCAGGTCGAAGCTTTAATGAAAATGAAAAAAATTCTTGAAGATAATCCTGAAGTATTGAAATATTTATATATTGATAAAATTTCAGACAAAGTTGAAGTCATAGTAGTGCCTACCCAAGAATGGTTTGATGTGTTACATACACATAAGTCTAAAAAATAACTGTTGATTTTTCAACAGTTATTTAAAACCGCATAATAAGCAAGATGGAATAACATATTATGCTATTACTTTTTATCTTGGGGGGTGTGATGTTTGCTGCTATGTTTAAATTGATGGCGGTGGTATGTGGACTACTTTGGTTTATCAAAGTTTTATATTATTTGCGTGGCCTGATGCGTTTTCGTGATCAATTTATGTATTGTTTAAAATTTTTTGTTTCTTGTCTATGTATTTATGGATTGAGAGGAAATACCGATGCTTGGATCACGATAATGCCTTTATTAATCCTTTGGTGGATTCATGGTTTATATATTTTTTCACCTCGTTTTCAATCAAAATCTTTACATGGTTGTGCTTCGCTTTTGATAGATGGATTGTTTATATTTATATGTTTGTTTTTTTATGTTTTTCTTCATAGTTTATGGTTATCGGATTTTGCTTTTGTAGTTATAGTATCGATTTGTTGGAGTATATATGCATATTTTTGGATAGGACATCGAAATTTTTCGGTATTTTATGAAAATAAAAAGCGTTCTATTTGGGAAGAAGGTCGATTTATCATTACAGTGGCACTTTTTATTTTTTGTTTTTTATTTAATCTACCATTTTTAGTAGCTTTATTTTTTATATATTTTTTCTATATGTGTCCCACCTCTTGGACTATATCACATTCGAATAATATAGTACTAGAAAAAGAATCAGAGTCTTCCCCTATTTTTTTATTTTTACAACAAAATTTAACAAAAATTTTTCTTTTCCTAGGAATTAGTTTCATTGCTGTAGGTATGCTAGTATTGTTGCATTCCAAAATTGCAGCATATAAAACGCTTTGTTTGAGTGGTTTGATAAGTTTTATCTTGTTATGTTTTTTATATGGATTCTATTTATATTTTAAACGTAATAAATTTGAAATGGTGTATTTTTCACTTTTTCTTTTAGGAAGTTTATTTGTTCCTTTTTCTTATTATTTTGCATTGCAATATAAATTATTGGTAGATGTTGGCAATCATTTTGGTATTTTTGCAATTACAAGTTGTTTGTTTTTCTTTTTTACATTTTTGTTAAAAAAGGTGACATATGCAATTTTAGGAATTGCATTTTGTTTAGCTACACAATATGTATTTTTACAACCATATTTTCCAGATCCATCTTTTTGGGAATATTTTGGTGTTTTATTTGTTGGTCAATCTTTTCTTTTCTATATTATATCTCGTATTCTTATACGTTATCGTGTTTTATCTGATATTTTTCAATATGCTGCGCATATTTTGTACATATTTTGTTTATGTAGCACTATTTTGTACGGAAATTCTTTATTTTTAATGATTGTTTGTATAGCTGGATTTTTTCTTGCTTTATTTTCTATCACATTATTTACAAATCCAGACCTACAGAGATATGTTTTTTTTATCTTTCCACTTTTATGGATTGCAAGTGTTTTTTCCATTTGTCATTATTGTAATATGGATAGATGGATAATATGTTTTGTACTATCTTGTGCTATTTTTCTTTTAATGTACCTAAAAAATTGGTATGAATCATTATGTACAAAGGAAAGTTTATCAGCACGTTGGTTTATTTGTCAATGTTTGCCTTTCCTACTAGTTATTATTTATTATTTAGGAAATCCATATAGAACGCAGTCTGATTCCCTTTGGTTATGGATGAGTTTATTTATTTTTGTCCTAATATATATTCAAGCGTTTTTTGAAAAGCAAAACTATATTTCAAACAGCTTAAGTATTATTATGCGTGGTTTGTTGCTTTGGGAGACGTTGCATCTTTTTCAGGTAAGTCATTATTCTAATTATTCTTTTATATTTTTAGGTTGGGCGTTATTATTAAATGTAGTTGCATTTATTCCTAAAATTCGTTCCAATACGTATATATTTTATCCTATGTACTATGCATCTTTAATCATAGCAGGGGCTGTGCTAAGTACATTTGTTATTGTTGGGAAAATTCATTATTCTTTTGCTCATTGGGCAATATCACTTATTTTTTCTATTCTTTTATTTGCAAATAGTGCATATCAGAAAAAAAACCGCTATATGATGTATATAAGTGCATTATTATTTATTTATTTTTGTCATGTTTCTTGGCATCATTATTTTGAATCTCACTTTTTAAATAAAATGGTTTTCTTTTGTTCATTATCCATTATTTTAGGTTTTATAGCATATTTAAAAAAAGAATCTATTGTTTTATCAAAGACTTTATTTAGAATTTCCCACGTTGTTTTTCTCAGTAGTTCTGGTCTTGCAATCGTAGCAACTTTAGGACAACTTTCCACACAAATTCAAATCATTGTGTTACTTGGTTTTTTATATTATGCTATTCTTTTTTATGTTTTTCAACGTTCTATTTCTTTATTTTGTTCCATCTCATACTTAGTCCTTGGTTATGTTTTAAATGTATATACAGTATATCACTATTATCATTGGGGAAGTCTTCTTTTATTGCCCAATGTAATGGGCATTGCTATTTGGTATGCTGTAAATGAAAAATTTGAAATTGTTGGCAATGTGATTTATAAAATTTCCATGAGTTTATTTTGGATTTCTTTTGCTTTATTTTTTCTAGATTTTTATACATATAAATCTTTATATAAAGTAGGACATTTATATATCTATATTTTACTAATATCCTCCTTAGATATGTTATTTGCCAATAGAGGTAAAAATATTACTTTATATTTATATGCCAATATTGCAATTTTTCTAGCTTTATATACATTCCGTTTACCTGAATCTTTAAGTGCAATAGAATATAGTTGTTTTTACATGCCCATTGCTATTATTTTTCTTATCATTCATTTATTAGGGGAAAAAGAAAAAACACCTTGGCTGTATACTGCAAAGTTTATTCAATACATTGTTCTTGCTGTGTTATGTTGTATTTATTTTATAAAATTAGAAAGATTCAGTATATCTTTTTTATTGTTTAATTTTTTTATATTTTATGCTATCTTACTATATTATAAAACAAATATTTTTCATTGTATTTGTACTGTCTTTTTCTTATTATTATCGATCTGTATTCCTTTATATTTAACTCCGAGTTTCCCTCAACAACACACATTTTGTATTCTTACAATTTTATGTTTTTTCATTGCACTTGCCACTTTATATTTAGAAAAGAAAGAAAAACAAGAATATAGTAAATCTTTACTTTTCTTAAATCAATTGATTCTTTCTATATCTACTGTTTTTATTTGTATCCAAATTCCCTTTACAACATCTAGTATTTTTTCATTCTTATTGATTTCGCTTTGTTTTGGAATTTTTTCATTTTTGAATATAAAATATAAAGATATATACGCCTTTGTATCTGTTATATTCTTTTGTGTATCGTACGTTTTATTTTTTGATATTGCTCATTTTAGCGATAGTGTTAAATATTGGCAATATATATTGTTAGCCAGTATTAGTTTAGTTGCTGCGATATTGTTACAAAAACAAAAAATATATTCTCGTGTATTTTTAATAATTATGGTAGTGGCTCCCTTTTTATCTTTATTTAATAAATCAACACCATTGTTTTTTACAATATATGCTATAATAACTTCTATTATATATGGATTGGCAGGCATTTATTTTAAAAATGTTTTTTTAAGTCACATTTCTATTATTTTCTTTGTCTTAGGAAATTATTCTGCCTTATATTCGTATCAAGTATCTAGCAACTTATATTTATTACTTTCGCTATTTTTAGGTCAATTTTTTCTTTGTTTACAACATATTACAAAAAATCTTCATTGGAAAAAATATATTCCTTTGTATAGTATGAGTTGTTATGCTATTTTTTTTGCACTCTATTTTATTTTAGCTACAAATCAATTTAGCGTGGCATATATGACTTTTTGTGCTAGCATCCTTCTGTTTATCTTTCAGAAAAAGACAAAACAATATTCTTTATTACCATCCATTTTATTTTTATTTTCATATTACACTTTATTGATGGCTTTTGATATAGAAATTTGGGAATTTTATACGATTCCTTTTGGAATTTTTCTCCTTGCAGTCCATCATTTATATGAAGAAATATTTTCAAAAACAGTGATAGATTTGCCTTTATATGCTTGTTTATTGATTTTTGTTCCTACATTGATTCAAAGTTTTCAAGGTTGGCACTTGACAACACCACACAATCATATTTATTATACAATATTGCTTTCTATACAATCTATGATTGCTATTGTTTATGGCATTCAAGCAAAAAAAGCAACATACTTATTGTGTGGAACTATCTTTTTACTTTGTGAAATTTGCTTACTTATTTTCACATACATTCCTTTACAAGGAGTGCCATTAGCAGCATGGTGGGCTTTCTTAGGAGTTATTCTTTTGAGCATTGCATATATGCGAGAGTATAAAAAAGAGTTTTCTCAAAAATATATACAAAAGATATTGCACATTTTGAAAACATATTTTTTATAAAATACTATAAAAAATTAAAAAAAATGTAGAAAGATACAATATATTGTGGTATAATAAAGACATATATAGTCATATAATAAAATGTATCTTGCCTATCTTTATTCTAAATCACAATAAATGCATGGATTCACAATGAATCAAAAATTTATCATGAAAGGCTCAGAAATATGGCACAAGCATTTGTTGCAATGCCTTTTGCTATTGCATTTCAACCTGTATACCAAACTATAAAAGTAGCTTGTATGCAGGCCGGAATCAAAGTGATTCGAATTGATGAAATCATTGCTCGAGATGACATATATAAAGAAATCGAACGAGAAATTTTAAAAGCTGACTTTATCATTGCTGATTTTTCCGGTGATCGACAACCTGATATAGCCAATCCTAATGTAGTTCATGAAGCCGCTTTTGCTTATTCGCACCAAAAATATATTATTTTAATGGCACAAGACCCAAAATGTTTTCCCTTTGATTGGAAAACACGTCCAGGAATTATCTATAAAGCATGTCCCGAAGGTTTAGATTATTTGCAATCTCGTCTTTATGCAGCCATCCAAGCTTTGATGCAAAAAGAAGACTTTGGAAAAGATTTGAATCAACCATTTTCTTCTGTTGTTCCTAAAATTCAACCATATCCAATGATTGGTTACAACGCACCTTACCAAGCTCTTTATCAAGCAAACATGCCCTATCAACCTTATCAACCTGTAAATTCTTTTCCACCACAGAATATACCTTTATCTTCCAATAATTCGTTTGCAACAGATGTCCCTTTTTTACCACAAAATATGGCATTTGCCTCACCTGCTTCTACTTATATGCCAGCAATTTCTTCGCAAGAAAATAATAACACTACAAAGCACTTTCTTGAAAATTTACTACAATCGCGAGAAACCATGCAACCTCAAGATATATATAATATTCCTACGAATTTACCAGATGGATTTCTATTGCAAAATGGAGAAATTATTTGTCAAAAAGACAACATGCAAATGACATTGGTGCCTGCTGGGACGTTTGTCATGGGTGGTACTGATGAAGATGACCAAGAACCTTTACATACAATTCATCTCAGTCCTTATTTAATAGATCAATATCCCATTACAAATCATCAATATTCTTTATTTATGCAACAAAAAGGCTATAGTAATCCAGATTATTGGACAAAAGAATCGTGGGAATGGAAAATAAAAAATAATATTCAAGAACCTGCCTATTGGGATCATGAAGATTATAAAAATCCCAACCAACCTGTGATAGGCGTATCTTGGTACGAAGCCCAAGCATATGCTATTTGGTCAGGCAAACATCTTCCTACAGAAGCACAATGGGAATATGCTGCAAAAGGCAACGACCAACGCCCTTATCCTTGGGGAACAAATAAACCTACTTCAGAACATGCTCATTACAAAGACACCACAAAACAATTGCAACCTATTGCCACAGCACAACAAGGGATTTCGCCTTTTCAATGTCATGATATGGCAGGAAATGTATGGGAATGGTGTTATGATTGGTATAAAGAAGATTATTATCAAGATACACCAAATACAAATCCTATCGGACCACATACAGAACCAGAAGATCAGACAAAAACTTCGCGTGGTGGTTCATGGAACTATACATGCGAAACACTAAAAACATATTATCGATTCAATGGTGATGTCACATTACGAAATAAAGCATATGGATTCCGTTGTGCTCGAATTTTATAGGAGATGCTATGAAAATATACACTCATCCTGAATATGGAAGTATTCGAACAATTAGAGATGATAAAGATGATACATATTTTTGTGGCATAGATATTGCCAGTTTGCTTAAATTCAATGATCCAGTGCTTGCTGTCAAAAAATGTTGCAAAGATACATATACTGTGACTCTGCCTGATCCAAAAAATTCTGAAAAAAAAATCAAACTTACATTCATTTCAGAAGATGATGTCTATACATTACTTTGGAAATCAAAAGCCACAGATTTAGATGATTTTGAAAGATGGTTAAATGATGCAGTAATCAGAGTCAGTAAAGAAGAAATGCCTACTATTATCGAACATCTTGCATACAACGAAGAATATGGCATTATAAAAATCCAAATTTATAATGAAAAACTTTATTTTTGTGGATATGATATTGCAAAAGCATTAGGATATATTCAACCTAAAAAAGCCATTGCAGAATTATGTCAAAATAAAGTTCATTTTGCTAGTCCTAGTCATATTTCCCTTCCCAAATCAACGTATATTTCTGAAAGCGATGTTTATCGTTTACTTGCACATAGTCCGCAAGTCAATACTCTAAAATTTGAAAAATGGCTTTTTAACGACGTTCAACCAAAAATCAAAAAAAATTTATCTGTGCATTTTAAAAATGAAGTGACTCCTGCTCAAGAAGTTATTATGTATAGTCAACAAAACGCCATTGAATCATTAGAACAACAAAATGGGCGTCTAATCAATTTTCTTAGCATATTAAAAGAAGAAAATTATAAACTTCTTACTCTTTTACATCATTATAAGATACCAAGACCTGTAGAAGAATCGCACCAACCAGCAGAAAAAAAATACGACTATGAAGATGAATATGAAGACAATTACCAATATGATGAACTAAATTTTGAAGAGGAATTTAAACAAACTTTAGAATATCGTCAAGCCTTAGAATATGATGATGATGAAGAGGAAGAAAAAATTTCAGAATTTGAAAGATGCAGAAGAGAATATTTAAAAAAACATGGCGACGATTTTGATCCATTAGAACGTTTACGTGAAATAGGCGAGAAAGATTCCCAAGAAGCATTAAGATCTGGTGAAAAAATACCAAAAGAAGATTTAGATATAAATGAAGAATTAGTAGAGCAAGTTCAAAGAATTTTCCGTTTAGAAGACTTTGATGAGATGGGAAATTACCACTATAAATATAAAGAAAAAGAAATCGACCCTGATAATGTAGTGGATGATGTGACTTATGAAGCTATACTGTACTTACTTCGAGTAGGTAAATTCGATGATGGCACACCATTGACAAAAGAAGATTACGAAAAATTAAAAAAAATGTTAAATATTGAAGATACAGATGAATTAAAAAAATACGAAGAAAATATAAAATTCTCCAGAAAAAAAGACATAAAACCTTCTCGCACAGACAAAAAAACTACAGAATCTAACCAATATCCTGTGAATCCAACAACATATTCACAAGAACAGCCATACCAACAGAAACAAGCTCCCTTTCCTGATGAAGTCCTTTCCATTACTACACAAAATACACTACCTTCTCAAAAAAATTTAGAGGAGAATATACCTGATTCTGTAGCAAAAATCAACAATCTATCACCACCTGTAGATCAAAAACCTTCTCAATAAATAACGTATAATGTATACATTTTTAGATAGAAAACTTTTTAAATAAAATAATGTAACAAAGTATACAGTAAAAAACAAAGTATACAGTAAAAAACAAAATATACAGTAAAAAAAGACAGACTTGATAAACACACTACTCCTTCAAGTCTGTCTTTTGCTTTTACTATGATTGCATAGGAAAATATTTTTCTGAATAGGGAGAAATTTCACGCAAACGTTGTACAATTTGACCTAAATTTGCTTTTGTATATTCAATTTCGTCTTGTGTATTATTATAAGAAAGAGAAAAACGAATAGAACCATGAAGCGAAGTAAATGGAACATGCATGGCTCGTAAAACATGAGAAGGTTCTAGCGAACCCGATGAACATGCAGAGCCAGATGAAGCACAAATTCCTATTTTATTCAATTCCAATAAAATAGATTCGCCTTCAATATAATCAAATCCAATATTGCTAGTATTGACTACACGTTTTGTTCTATGGCCATTGACGTGCGTGTGTGGAATATTTGTTAAAATCCAATTTTCCAAATCATCTCGCATTGCTTTAATTTTTTCAAGTTCTGTATCTTTACGTGACATTGCCAATTTTGCAGCAGCACCTAAGGCAATAATATTCGGGACAGCCTCTGTTCCAGCACGTTGTCCATGTTCTTGGTGTCCACCTAAAATCAATGGTCGCACCAATGTTCCCTTTCGAATATATAATGCCCCCACACCTTTAGGAGCATGAATTTTATGACCAGAAAGTGCCAATAAATCAATGACAGAATTTTTTAAATCAATAGGTTCTTTCGTCACTGATTGGACAGCATCAACATGCATAATAGCTCCATGTTGTTTTGCAATTTGTGCAATTTCTTCTACTGGGAAAAGAACACCAGTTTCATTATTGGCATGCATAATAGAAACAAGGGCTGTTTTAGAAGAAATTACTTGTTTTGCTTGTTCCAAATTGAGCAAACCTTGCTCATCCACTTGCAACTCTAGAACTTGATATCCTTTTCGAGAGAAATGTGCTAGGGTATTCCGTACAGCAGGATGTTCTACATTACTTGTTACAATCTGATGTCGTTCTGGTGCAGTTTTTTCTAATGCAGCTAAACTGCCAAAAATAGCTGTATTGTCACTTTCTGAACCACAACTAGTAAAAATAATTTCTTCTGGAGTAGTGCCCAATAAAGTAGCTACATTTTCACGAGCTTCTTGCACATGGTAAGCAACTTGCCCACCAAACGAATGCATAGAAGAAGGATTCCCATAATATTGAGATAAAAAAGGGATCATTGCTTCTACTACTTCAGGTGCAACTTTTGTAGTTGCATTATTATCAAAATAAACAATCTTATCCATATATACTTTTTTAACGTCCAATAGAAAATAAAAAAACAAGAAAAAATATTCTACAATTTGAAAAAAATTGTAAAGACAACTAAAAATCAAAAAAGAAATAAATTCAAATAATAAAAAAAAGCATCTAATACTAGATGCTTTTTTGGTGCCGGAAGTGGGACTTGAACCCACACGGCTAATTTAGTCGCCACAAGACCCTCAATCCTGCGTGTCTGCCATTTCCACCATTCCGGCGTTAATTATGTTTATTATAATTAATTATAATTTAATTATAATTATGAATGTAATATAACATGTATTTAAAAAATTGCAAGTAAAAAATATTTTTTTTTCATTTTTTTTATGCATATATTATCTTTATTTTTTGTATGCATATATCAAATGTATGTATGATATTTTTTTCTAAGTTAAAATATAATAAATTTATAAATAATTTAACTATATTATATTTTTCATCTTAATAAAGTCTTTTCAACATAGAATACAGCATCTATAGTACTATTTTCAATAGTATGTTACATGGGAATATTTTTATTCACAACTTGTGGTTCTGTAGCAAAATTATGACCATATTGATCATGGAATAACATTTGGTAAGCAAAGTCTTTATTGGAACTAGGTAGAGGAATCGTAATCATACCAGCTTGAAATTCTGTCCAAATAGGGCGTTGAAAAAAATGGCTTAAACTTTTTGCTCTTTGCCAACCAATAAGTTCAATAGATGTCGATGTATTTGTGTTCCATGTAATCACCAGCACATCATTGATAAGATTTGTTTGGAAATCCAAATGCACAGGGTCAAAAGAATCTAGCGTGACCTCCATTGTTCTTGTTGTATAAAAGTTATTATAAATCATTTCAATGGTGTATGCATATGTTTGTCCTACTTGTAATCCACGACTATTGTTGTCATCACAAAAACTAGTTGCTTGATTTGTGCCTTGGTATAGTATAGCTCCGTTATCTTCTCTTCGTATAATGATTTGTCGTAGAAGGTCGGTATCCATTTCATCCCATTCAAAAAAGATGCAACAATGTTCAGGATATATGGCAAAATCTTCTGGTAAATCTGGATATGAGCAACGTATGCCTTTGATATTAAGCGTCCATTTTTTCTTGCATTTTTTTGTACTAGGTGCTACACCCACTACAGCTAAACGGTAATTTTTCGCTTCATCTGTCAAACCAATGTATTTATTATTTTCTGGATTTGCTTTCCCAAAATCTTCAAATGTAAGATTGGCAATATGTGCACCTTGTTTATATAGTATAGTGTCATCTTGATAAAGTTCTATATATTTAAAATATTTAAAATTTCGTATATTTGTAAAATCCCATTTAATACCACCAATGCAAGGTTGAATTTGAAGTGCTGCAAAGAGATGAGACATATTGAGTGGTTTAATATTTTTTTCATCTGCGAGAACTCGTCGATTATCTTTGAGTACATAATAAAATTTATAGTTGATTTCCGCTGATCCTTTAAAATCACTGTCGTACATTTCATTCTCTGTAGTTTGTCCAATAGACACATCATTTCTAAATATTTCGATTTTATCAATGGCAGGACAAGGAGGAAAATTCCAACGTAAATGGTGTACAAGCCCTATTTCAACTTCACTGATAAACAGAGGCATGCCTGTTTGTGTTTCCCCTTGATATAATTGGAGGATAGAGCCTGATTTTAACCTTGCCATAATGGACCATTGGTAAATTGTGGCTGGATAGAGTTGTTTTAAGTGAACACTTCTTGTTGTTTTGCTTAATATATGTTTGCCTACGTTACCCGATACATCTAAATAGAATTCGCGAATGCGTCGTGCCACTCCTTGGTCAGGTACATCCCATCTTAATCGAAAATAATCCATTCCAACATCAAATGCATCAGCTGAAATTTTATAAGGTAAAGTACGAAAATAAATAACTTTCCCATCTTTGAGGCAATTGTTAGAATATCGATATTTTAAAGGAAATTCATAATTTTTATCAGGTTCCAAGTTTTCTAATGTAATAGAATCTGCTTTTGTAAATGCAATTAAGCGTCCTTTTTTATCATAAATTTCAATCCCACCAAGCAGTCCTGAGATAGGTGGATTCCATGTAATTGCCGCACGATTGTAGTATACTTCAATACTTTCTTCTAGATTGTACTCTTTTGTACTGACTTCTCCCATAGCATATGTATAGAGTTCTTTACCTAAATTTGCTCGCAATGTGTATTTATATCGACTACCTGGATCTAAATTTTTATCTTCAAAGAAATAAACTTCTTCATCTTCGCCCCATTTAAAATATTGAGCTGTTTCTTTTCCTTGGTGTTCTCGTATAATTTCAATGCGACCTTTGATGCAACTTGCTGTGTTTTCTTCTACATGAATTTCCCACACTAAGTCTTCATATCCAACATATTGAAGTTGGGCAGAAATTTCCACTTTAGGAATCTCAATTGTTTTTTGCCATAAAAGTGTTTGATCATTATCTAAATGTATGTAGTATTCGTAAATTTTTCCTGGTACAATATTTGTATCGATCATTCTCATATTTTGTGTGCATTTTACTTTGGCAATGGTCACTGGCTCATCATTTTCCACTCTTATTAGTGCTAGGTGCATGTTGTTTTGTAAAGGCATAGGAAAATTTTTATCTAAAGTAAATTGAACAGAAAAAGGAGAAACTAAGCAAAGTATTTTGTCTTTAAGAATTTTTTCAATAGTAGGAGGCGTGTATTCTATTGTACTAGGTTCAGAATGTATTTTTCTCCCTCGTTCTATAAATATCGGAGTGACTTGAATTTTAGCCTGTGTTTGCTCTATAATCGTTTTCCAAGGACATGTAAATGTGTATTGTGGTTCTGGTGTTTGGATGAGTACTTCACTGTCATATTTAACTTCATAGCTGTCTAATTGAGGATGTTGAATTTTGTTCCATTTAATTTGACATATGCCTACTGTGGGTTCTAGAATTTCTAGACCTTCTATAGAAGGTAGTTGCATAGTTGCCATTACAGCATCACTTCGTTTCCAGCCAATTTTTTGTAGTAAAACTTGGAAGTAAAAAGAATGTGTGTCAGAGAGAGAAAGGCTATCTTGGATAAAATATTTTAATTGTATTTGTTGTTTATTAAGAACAACTCTTGCATTTTGTGTTGTTTTAGCTTGCTCATTGTGAATCACTACAACATCTTCAATACGTGATTCTTGTTCTGGAGTAATGATCATGGAAAGTTCCAGACCTTGGTTTAAATATTTTATTGTTGGTTCTGGAATAGGTGGATAAAATAGCCATTCTTGCGAATAAATTTCGCCTGCAATGAATCCGCTTTCTGATTGATAATAAGGTGTGCATTCTATAGTATAGACTTTATAGTATTCTAATGTAACATTATCTGGCGGAAGTTGTGCTTCATTATCTGCATATTCTCCAAGGCTAATTCGTTTGTTTTGCTCATCCAAGGCAACAAAACAAACATGATGAGGCATTTCTGGACCTTCCCATAAAAAACTCAGTTTATCTGGTGGCGTGTCTCGGCGAATAATAAAATTTAATCTTGATTTAATAGTTACAGATTGAAATTGCCACCAACTTAAATTTCGTCTATCATCTAAGGTTGCAATTCCACAAACTACATCTCCCATTCGTTTATCAGGAAATGTTAGTGATTTACTAACAGGATATTCTCGATAAAATATTTTTGTTTTACCAATTGTTTCTATACGAACACAAAGTTGTTGGGCATTGTCAGGTGTGCTATTGATCTGAACATCAATACATTCGCAGTTAGCATCTGTAATCTGGAATTCTACTTTTCCTTTAGGTGGATTTTTTAAATAAGAATCTAATGTTTCTATATCTGGGATTCTCTGTTCTGGAAAAGGTTGGGTCAATTCAAGCAACAGATCTATAACCCATAATTGTGTAGGGAAATAATGACGAAATGTTTTAGAAATATCTATGATTTCTTTTTTAATCGGGAAAAAATCACCTTCTTTAAGCCACCAAGTGTCATCTGCTGGATTTATACCAGAAAGTAGATAATACAACAAATAGCCAAGTTGATATAAATCAACTCTTTGGTCATAATTATGACCTGGTTGCAAAATTTCACCAGGAAGGCAAGGAGGCTGAATATCCTGGTAGGCTGGGTGTTTTTTATCTGCTTTTCCATCTTGTATAGTGCACGCTCTATGTGTTCCTACGATGTAGACATTTTGGTCATTTCTAGGTGACATAAGAAGATGGTCTGGTGTTATATTTTGTAAAATATATCCTTCATGGTGTGCATATTTACAAAAATCGACCACTTTTTGAAAAATGTCTAATCTTTTAGCAATGGAATAATTGCGTGCAATATTGGGAATGGCACTAAGTGGGCGTGAATCAAAAAATTCTTGGATAAAAACAGGTTCTTGTTTACGGACTTCTTCCCACAGAGGTTCTTTTCGAAAGAATTTACTATCTTCAGAGGAATCGTTTTCTACAATAATGATGCCAAGAGGTTCTGGCATACAAGGATACGAAAGACTTAAAAATTTTTGTTCTTCCAAAAGTGTGGCACGGCGAAATGCTACATAATCCATGGCAGAGGAAAATTGTTCTTTTTTTTCGCTCCTATAGCGAATGGCTTTTAAGCATACTGTCATTCCGTGGGCGTTTTCACCTTTATAAATATTGAAGTGTTCTCCTTGGCACACTTGGTCAATGACTTTGACTTGGTAGCGGTTTACTGGAGAAATTTTACCAGATATTAAGACTGGTGCATCAATTTCTTTGCCTTTTTGAAGTCTCATATTACGCTTCTCGAACCTTTTTGTTGGTTTTGAAACTTGTTTTATTACTGTTTATCAATATACTAATAATTGTTTGTAATATATCAATAATTTTGTTTTAATAATACCTCGTCTATATCAGTGAGCATATCTTCCGCACACTGATAACGATTATTTCTATCTTTTTCTGTTGCTTTGAGGATAATTTCTTTTACATCTCTGGAAAATGGTGTATATGAAAAATGGACTTGTTGAAAATCATGTTGTGGTGGTGTTGTATTGACTAAAAATTCTTGAGGATGTTTCCCAGTCAAACAATGAGCCATGAGTGCCCCCACAGTAAATAAATCGAATCGTTTATCAATTTGTGGATTATCGCGAAACTCTAAACTACCAGAATATACTTCTGGTGCTGCATATCCATCTGTCACAAAAATAGGTACATCAATTTCATGTTGCTGTACGTGGTAAATTTTGACTGCCCCAAAGTCAATTAAAAAGATTTGGTTATCACAAACCATAATATTTTCAGCTTTTAAGTCACAGAGTAAGTAGTAAAAAGGATGTCCTTTTTTCGTAGTGCGTTGTTTATGTAAATAACTCATGAGAATTAAAATTTGACGTGCAATGCAAAGTGTTTTTTGTTCATTCCATGGAAGAAGTACCTTTAACGTAGTTCCTGGAATAAATTTCATCACAATATAGGGAGCATTTTCTCGAAGTGTTTCATCTACAAAATAATGTACGCCAGCAGCATTTTTAAAGGACATACAGAGATCTAGATTTCGTTCTTTAAAAGAATCATTTAAATTGACAATGCTATCAAAGCCAGCATTAGAAAAACCACAAAGGTGTTTTTTTTCCCATTCGTAAATATTATTGAGAGAACGAATTTGTTTTTCAAATACTTCTTGGCTTCGAGCAATAAAAGGTCGACAGTAATCGCCCATGTAGTACGGCGTTTTTATTACTACTCGGTTGTCGTAATTCCATCTATCTGAAGCAACGAATACGCAACCAAATCCACCCACTGCCAGAAGTCCTAATACTTCGTAACGTCCTTGGCATAAATATCTTTTTACCCAATGTTCGTTTTCACCTATAGAAAAATATAGGGCTTCTTCTTTACCATATCGTGTTTCGTATACTTTAAGTTGTCCTTCTTTTAATTTCATGAGTTTTAAAAAACCTTAATTATTTCGAAATAACTTTATATTTTAAAATGATGAAATCTTTTTGGTTACCTAATGATAATGTAGTGTCTGGTTGTAATTCAATTTTTTTCCTATTTTTAGGCGTTCGGATTCGTTTTTCACCATCTGGAAATTGAACTGTAGTATAGTTGTTGTCTGATAAGTGGAAAAGTAAGTATTTCTGATCTTCTTGGGAATATCGCACTAAAGCATGTTTTCTAGAAATGCCTTTAAGGAGTCGCATTCGATCTTTAAATGTTTCCTCATCTGTACAGTGGCGTTGATAATAATGTTTCCAAGCAAGGCTTAAATCAATATCACGTGCAGAACCTCGTTCACTAGAACGACCAAGAAATATACTTCCAGCACGATCCAATCGAAAATATGTAATGGCTTTTCTCTCATTGTTATATAATATTAAATAATCGCTTGGTGGAAATCCCTTATCTACGACTTCTAATGCATGTTTTTGAGTACATACTATGTTGGGATCTGTTTTCTCAAAAATTTCATTACATATAGGACAATATTTATAGCCAAATGGAAGACATTCTAATGCACTAGCACCACTTTTTGTAGGACGACTAGGATCAATAGGTTGTGGTATAGGTTTTGTTGGTGTTTCGACTACTACTGGCTTTTGTTCTTCTACTTTTTCTACTGTTAGTGTTGCTTCCTTAAAAATAACTTGATCTTTAGGGAAAAAATCTTGGTTTGGTTCTAAATCTAATGCGTGTTCAGTTGCTATCTGTGTTTCTATTTGTGTTAGGGGAACTTCCTCTACTATTTTTGGTTCGCGAATATGAATACGTTCTTCTTCATCATCTTCTTCGAATGTTGACTTTGTTTCTAGTAAGGGAGTATCTGCTGAAAAGCTTTGCCATTCTGAACTTAGTCCTGGCTCAATATTTTGATTAGGGTCAAAATTATCCCATTCATCGGCAATTGTCTTTTTTTCTTCGATTGGTTGAAATCCAAAATTTGGTTCTGGTGCTCTTTCTGTTTCTTCTAAAGTAGGTTGAAAACTAAAATTAGAAGAAATGCTTTCTAGGTTACCATCTAACATAAGTTGTGGCATCATTGCATTTGCAGGTGCTTCTTGTTCTTGAATTTCTTGTAAAATTTCATGTCGTCTTGTGTCACAAATCGGACATTTTTCTGGAACTTCATCCAAAGAATTACCGAGTTCTTCATCACATATAGGACAAATTATTTTTGCCATGTTTCTCACCTTTTATTGCTAAATTACCAAGTCCACTCATCATCAAAGCCACCGTCTTGTGTGGAAATTTCTGGTGGTGGAAGTGCAGAATAGGCTGTACTTGTTTTTGATTTCGACACAGAAACCTTATTATATTCTTCTAAAGAAAATTCACCTTTTTGAATGTAATCGTCTCTCACTGCTTCCCATCTTGCCATAGTTTCCATATCCCCTATTTTTTTTAGGCGATTGATAATGAGCTTTAAATTTCTCATGATTAAATCAATATTGTCGCTATTTTCTTGAATTTCTTGGGCACGTATGGCAATCGTATAATATGTGGAAGCATGTAAAACTTCAGCATTAGGTGCTTCTTGATATTTTTCAGGATCATTTGTAAAATTTACAGCCACTACTTTTTCAATAGATTCTTCCATGATTCCTTTTTTAGGAATATCAAAGCAGAGAGTACAAGTGAGAATTGCTTTTTCACCAATAGGAGCAGGATCTATTAAAGTTCGAATTACAGCTGCATATCGTCTATTTCTATCTACATTATCAAAAGACACAATTTTTGTATTGTGTGCCAGCAATTTAATATCAGGTGATATTTTAGCAATGCCTCGAATCTCCACGCCTTCTGTAGTGTCCAGTTCCACACGCACTTTAGTTGCAATAGTATTTTGCAAAGTTCGCAAACTGCGTTCAAAGACAGAAGTTGTTTGGTTTGCATTTTCCAACTTTTCTATGAACCCACTCGTGAGTTTCTCCATATCTTCCCCATGAAAGTCGGTTCCAATGCCCATGGTGTCAATATCAATTCCTTTTTTATGGAATTCATGTGCCAATCGAACGCAATCTTCTACATCATGAATTTCGCCATCTGTTAAAATCAACAGTTTAATAGCTGTATCTTGATTTTTAGATTCCATCTCTTTTAAAAGTTTATGCGTTCGTTTGAGAGCTGGGGCTAAATTAGTAGAACCTCTAGGATAATCATAGATCTCATCCAGTCGTCCTTTGAGTTTTTCTTTAGCATATGTTGGTTCTGCCCAACAAAAAACTTTTTCTGTGTTGGTGAATGTAATAATAGAAATCAGGTCTTCCCCTTTAATTCCATCAATTACATGAGCGGCTGCTTCAATCACTGCATCTAATTTTGTTTCGTCTGCTTCAAGTTTATCATCCATAGAACCACTGATATCTAAAATCAAAATGAAATGTATATTACAAAGTAATCCTGGATCTACTCGAAGTTCATCTTCCAAGTATGCTTCCAGTAATATGTCTCGTTCTACTGGTTCTGGTGCATCTGCTTTGATATAGGAATGCTCTATCGGGCATTTAAAGCAGAATAGCTTGTCGCTTTCCATTTATCGCTCCTTTACCTACATGTCTAAAAACTGTCATCTTGCAAAAGTCGTTTCATTCCAGGCGAAAGATTTTTAAGATGTTGATAAATAGTCTCAGACGGGACAGACGGATTGGGAATATTGCGAATCAATATAGCTGATAGATTGTCATGTCCACTGCCCATTTTATTGACACAAGAAATAAGAATGGAACTGATTGCTTTTGAATTGAGGAATTCATCATTTTCATATTCTCGTAATAGAGAAGCAATCCGCAACATTTGATAATTTTCATATCGTGCATGAAAAGAATCTTGTTCAATAAAGTCGGGTATACCGTCTGAACAAATTAAAATTTGATCTTGGGCATATAGATGTGTATAGCCAAAGTGAATTTCTAGTTCATTATCTTCAAAAAAATGAGCACCAACACATTTTGTCAATGCATTGCCACCTTCAATAAAACATTCTTCTAATGACAAACCTCTTTCTATGCGCACATTTCGCTCGTTATCTTTATAATTCAGTCGTTCCCATCCAAATGGACTGAATCTATAAATAGGACTATCGCCCAACCATGCAAAAAATAAAACGCCATTATAAATCAAGCCTGCTGTAATGGTACTTCCCATAACTAAAGCATCTTCTTCATAATTATTTGTAAGCTTGCGTGCTTCTTTACATATTCTTTTGTTGCCTTCTTGGATCATAGTTCGCAAAAACTCTGCTGCTTGGTCCAAATCTGTTTCAGCATATTGACAAACTTGTAAACGTTTCTCTTCTGATGCATTGTTCCACCATTTACGAAACGTATTGACCATAATTTTACTCGCCATATCTCCAGAACCAATAGTTGCTGTAGAAATTCCATCACATAAGGCAAACATACCCCATTGTTTTTTGCGAAGCTGAATCACAGATGCAAACAGTGCATCTTGGTTTTTTGCTGCATCATCTTTTTCTTTTTCATCCCCAATATCTAATGTATATCCCACATCCATTGTGTAGGATCGAGTGAAATTAGGACTTATACCTTTTAATAAAGAATCTAACGCAACTCTAAATTCATACAAAGTTTGAAAGCCACGTTCTTGGTATTCTAAAAATAAAGCTTGATTTATAACAGATTCAAAATAACTTTCAATATAATTTCTTTGTGGTGTTTTCGATAAAAAATCATGCTTAAATAATTTTAAACTTGGCAACCCATTATGATATGTAATAGGATTGTATGACAATAAATTCGGTGCTTTTGATTTTAATAAATAAAGAATTGCAGCAATAATATATACTTCTGTGACTTCACCGAGTGGAACTGAATTATTAAGATCACAAAAAATTTCCCAAGGAACTAAGCAACTATCTAATAAATTTTGGTTAGGATTTGTATTCCAAGCAATGTCGCGACTTCGCAAAAAAATCATTACAGATTCCTTTGTTCGTGTGAACATCAAATCATTTAATTTTAAGCCACCCCAAATATATCCTAGGCTATGAATTTTTCTAGCAATGTCACACAATTGCAACCCAATGCTCACAATATCTTGTGTAGATAAAGGCAATACATCTTTTTGATGAATATACGACAAGGCTGACATTGTTTGTACACGAAAATCTTTGGAAGGTGTAGAATAATAAATCCAAACAGTTCTTTGAGATTCTGGTTGAAAAGCAACGAGTGGAGGATTCCACTGTTTCCCTAATAATTCTGATTGTTGTAAAAGGGAATATAGTCGAAGAAATTTTTGTTCTTGTCTTTTATCATATTTTTCTTCTAAAATTTCTACTGTTGCCAATGGATGAGTGCTATCTTGGTACTGACCTACAGAATAAACGCCATTTTGATGCTCTTTTGCTTCTTTTCGTTTATAGAGTTGCCCTTCTGAGCCATTCCACAACTTCAAAGAAATGCGCTTCAATTCCAATTTAGGAAAACCATATGAATACATATGATCCCGTATGCGTCGTCCGCAATGTTTGCAATATCCATCTTCCCGAGCATGTCCCCATAATCCACAACCTATGTGCGGACATTTTTGAATGGAAAGAATATTCGACACTGCTAGATTTCTATCATCTTTTCCTTTGACAATAGCAAGAAGCTCGACTTCATTTGCATTGGGCAATTGAAAAAAATTAAGTTGATCCAATTCCAATAGAATCCTTGATGATTCCAAAATTGTTTGACGATACAAAGGAATATTTTGACTTTGAGATGGCACCATCCATAAATCAACAGGTAGTTCCCCATCCCACTGGATTTCTAAACGAGCTTTTGATTTGCCTTTGAGCGTTAAAGGCATTGTGTTCTGCCCCTAAAAATAAACGTAATTGCGAGTTGATAAATTCCCTGAATTTTTGTCTACCAATTGCCACTCAAACAACATTTTAGTAGCAATAAATTTTATTATACAATAGAGGTATATGAATTGCTAGCTAAAAATTTTTTATAATTTGTCGTGCTAAAAATAAAAAGACAATCTATTTTTCACTTTCCTTTTCGTTCATTATTTTTGTTGTTTTTATTTTATCTAACTCAATTTTTTTATTTTGTAAATTTTAGATCCGAGCTATTGTATATTTTTTTGCAACATAATGTAAAATTACTTTTCTATTGTATATTTTTTGCAACATGATTTAAATTTACTATGCTATTTATATTTTATAACATGATTAAAATTTACTGTGCAAACACGATTAATATTTACTATACAACAAAAAAAAGGCAAGTGAGAAATCACTTGCCTTGGATTCCGCCATTACTTTACTTTGTATTGTAATTATGATTTGAATCCATTAATCTTCGTCATCGCTGTCGTATTCATCTGCATCTTCGTCTGCATCTTCGTCTGCATCTTCGTCTGCATCTTCGTCTGCATCTTCGTCAGCTTCTTCAATAGCTTCTTCGTTATATTGGTATTCATTATCGCTGTCGTGGTATTCATATGCTTCGCTATCGTATTCATCAACATCATTTTCTTCTATATCCACGCCTTCATCATCGCTATCGTATTCATCATATTGTTTTCTAAACATTTTTCGAGTCATTTCATTAACAAAATCTTCCATAACTTCTTGAAGTGCGATAGAAGCTGCAAAAAGACTTATAGAACTATAAGGAGAATACAATTCTAATAAAAAGCCATCTTTTTCATTAAAAGCAAACGCATTAAGATTTGTGACATATTTTTGCAAAATCTCTGGTGAAGGTAATTCAGCTATGTCAAAAGGAAGAGTACCTACAGGTAACATAGATTGAAGCAATGGTAATGCAGTTTTATATGCAAAATCAACGAATACTTTTAGATTGCAATATTCTAGCACCATAGGTTCTCGACCTGCAAGACGTGCTGTGACTTCTTCTGGAAGTTGTCCTTTAGGTCCTTTGATAATATTTTTAAATGTTTCAGGATATAGTGCCCAAATCATTCGATCTTCTACAAAACCCAATGTAGGTGCTACTGGAATAGGTTCTCTCTTTGTTCCAAAAACAAAATACGTTAAATCATAGCCATTCCACGTAATTTTTCGTGTATATTCTGAAGGAATCAATGCCAAAACACTTTCCATGAATTGTTTCATTCCTTCTACATCTTGGCAAACCAATTGCATAGCAACATCTGGAATCAATCCACCAGAACAAGAAATTGTTGAAAGATATTCTGTACCAATGCTTGCAAAAAGCTTATCAAAAGAAATATTATATTTCTTTTCTTGTTCTGTGACCATGTCCCAAAGAGTAGGTCCATTGTCTAAGATCATTTTTTTGACAGCAGTATACAATTGATTCCAATGAAAATTACCATGTTCTATAGAAAGAAATTTTGCTGGCAAATGATTCAATAATTTTTTACTACCTGGCACATCAGGAAAAATTTCTCCCATGAGACCACTTTTTCCATTAGGAAAATACATATAAAATGTTTCTACAAATTCACCATTAGCAAAAGTCATGGTGGACATAATAGATTGTAAATTATTAAATCCTGAAGTTTCTAAACCTAGTTTTATAGCACCGTGATAAGCTTCAGGAACAATAGTATATGCTAATTCAACAATCTTTTCAGTGTTAAGATATACATGAATACCAGCACGATCTGCTTTTGCTTTAGCAAGAACTGCTTTATAATGAGCATCTTCTGCCAAAGAAGCTTCACAAGTAACATCAGAACTTAATACTTTTTCTAAATATACTTGATTATTTGTCAACATCAAAGCATTGCCAGCAAAAGTAACCAACATAGGAACTTGAAGCATAGGAATGACAAATTTATGAACTTTTTGACCATGAAGAACAACTTCTTCATAACCCATATTCCCTGTAACCATAGGCAACATTTGGTCTAATTGTTCAGCTATTTTTTCTTTTGTCTTTCCCATATCCCATGCCAACACGACCATTGGCATTGGCATACCTATCAAAGCAACTTCAGTAATAGCAAGTGCGATTTCTCCATTGAATAACTCTTTAATATCTTCGGAAGTAAAATTCATGTTTTCCATTGTGCTATTCACAGCACATTGCATATTACCAAAATTTTCTAATAAAGCTTGCACTTCATCATCTGCTAACATCTGCCATAATCCCAATTTTTGGAATTCATCCATACATTTAGCACCTTCCCCAAGGCTAGCATAGATTAACGTATTTGCTGGTACATGTTCTGCAAGATTAAATGCATTAGCTTCTTGAGCAGATAATGTCATGCTTAAGATAAACATGAAAAATATTATCCATATTTTTCTTACCATAAAAAACTCCTAAAAAATTTTCTATAAAAACGAAAAAACAAAAATTTCCTTCATCTTATTTTTAAATTTCTATATTCATATTGAGAATATAAATTATTTTCTATAATTTCTATATTTATATTATATATAAATAATATGTAAATACAAATTTTTTACTTAGATAATTTTAATTATTAAATACGATTTTCTTACGTAGATGATTTTAATTATGGAATACGATTTTCTTACGTAGATGATTTGATTGTACTTAGATGATTTGATGTTACGTAGGGAATTTGATGTTCCTTAGATGATTTGATGTTACTTAGATAATTATACATTAATTCTAAAATGTTATTCTTATATATAAAAATATAATTACAAATTTTATTTTGTATACATATAATGAATGAATTTTATTCTATCACAGATAAATATGAATTGCTAGCTAAAAATTTTTTACCATCTATCTTGCTAAAAAAAAGGCAAGCGATTTTTCACTTACCTTGTAATCTCTTATTATTTATTGCAGACGATTCGTTATTCCATATTGTCTTCTTCGTCTTCGTTGTCTTCATATTCTATATCGTCTTCTTCGTCTTCATCTTCATCGTTTTCATATTCTATATCGTCTTCTTCGTCTTCATCGTCATCATATTCTATGTCGTCATCTTCATCGTCATCATAGCCCATATTGTCTTCATCGTCTTCATCGTCATCATCGTTTATGGCGTCTTCATCGTCATCATATTCTATGTCTTCTTCGCTAGCTTCGTATTCTACTTCATCTTCTTTAACTTCGTATTCCATGACATCTTCCTTAGCTTTGTTTTCTATTTCGTCTTCATTAGCTTCATATTCCATGGCGTTTTCATTAGCTTCGTTTTCCATGACGTTTTCGTTAGCTTCATATTCCATGGCATTTTCATTAGCTTCGTTTTCCATGACGTTTTCGTTAGCTTCATATTCCATGGCGTTTTCATTAGCTTCGTATTCCATGGCGTTTTCATTAGCTTCGTATTCCATGGCGTTTTCATTAGCTTCGTATTCCATGGCGTTTTCATTAGCTTCGTATTCCATGGTGTTTTCATTAGCTTCGTATCCCATGTCTTCTTCGCGAGCTTCGTATACCACGTTTTCTTCGTTAGCTTCATTTTCTACTACTGCATCATCTTCAACGTTTTCTTCCCTGTTTTCTTCTCCTTCATATATTTCATTATTATCATAATACTCATACTCTTCATCATCTTCATCATAGTCTCTAGGCATCGTACCATAAATATATTGTTGAATTTTTTGTTGAAGTACAGAGGAAGACTTACTAAGCAAGATTAAACCACAAGGAGAATGTATTTCCAACAAAACACCATCTTTGTCATTAAACATAAAAGAAGTGATATCAGTAATATATTTTTGAAGAGTTTCAGAAGAAGGCAAAGAAACAAGATCAAAAGGAATTTCATCGCGATGCAAGATAGATTGTAGCAATGGCACTGCAGTCTTATAAAAAATATGGACTATCGCTTTCATATTGCAATAATTTGCCATCTTAAGATTCTGACTTGCCATAATTTTTGCTACTTTTTCAGGAATTTGACCTTTAGACCCTTCCACAACATTTTTAAATGTTTCAGGATATAGAGTAAAAATCATGCAATCTTCTGTAAATCCTATTGTAGGAGCTATAGGTATAAATTTTTCAATAGATCCTAAAGCATAATAAAACAAATCATAGCCTTTCCATACAGTTCGTCGTCGATGTGCTTCTGGAAGCAATATAAAAACACTGTTGATGAATTCTTTCATTCCAGCTATGTCTTCACAAGCAAAATGTATAGCATAATCAGGGATCAAGCCACCTGAACAAAACATTGTTTGGAGATATTCTGTTCCTAGGCTTGCAAAAAATTTATCAAAAGAAATATTATACTTTTCTTCTTGTTCTTTAAGTTGTTCCAAAACATCAGGTTTATATATTGATACAATTTCTTTTAGAGCAGTGTAAATGTTATTCCAATAAAAATGACCATGTTTAAAAACAATATGTTTTGAAGGGAAATAAGTTAATAATTTATTCTCCTTAGATTCATCTGGGAAAATTTTTGAAAATAATCCAGTTTTTCCATCAGGAAAATTCAAATACAATGTTTCTACCACTTCACCATTAGCAAAAGTTGAGGCAAGAGAGATAGACTGTAAATGGTCAAGCCCAAAAATTTTCAAAAAATTCTTTACTTCTTCTTGATAAAAATCAGGAACAAAATTATTTTTTATTATTTCCACAATTTTTGCAACATTACAATACATATGTAGACCAGCACGATTGGCCATCAATTTATTAAGAACTGTTTTATAATGACTATCAACTGCTAAAGAATTTTCTAAAGCAAAATCAGGAGCTAATACAGTTTCTAAATATGCTAGATTGTTAGTCAATACAAAACTAGAACCAATAAAAGTAATGATTACAGGACAAGGAGCCATGGGAATTTTAAATGTAAGAGTCCTTTGATCAAAAACACGCCCTTCTTGGCAGTCCAAAGGTAATTGAGGTACAGTCATGTCTAATAATTGAGCAACTTTTTCTTTTTCCTTGCCTACATCCCATGTTATCACAACAGTAGGTATAGGCATAGGCATATTCTCATAAATAATGTTAGGAATTGCAAGGGAAATTTCACCATCCAACATCCCACGGAATTGTTCTTTACTTATTCCTATTTTTTCCAATGCCACATCCATTTGTTCTCGTATATTACCAAAAGTTTTTACTAAAGTTTGCACTTCTTCATCTAAAAACAATTGATATAAACCTAGTTTTTGCAATTCAGCTATACTTTGAGAACCTTTACCAAGACTAAAATAAATCAAAGTATCTCCAGACACATTCTTAGCAAGGTCAAACGGTGCGACTTCTTGGGCATGTAATGTTATGCTCAAAATAAACATAAAGAATATTGTCAGCATTTTTTTTACCATATGAAACCCCCTAAAAAAATATTCTATAAAAATTGAAAAAATGGGAATTTTATTCTAAATCATTGTATTTTTTATATACTTATTACTTAAAATACAAATTTTCAGCTACTCTTAGTTATACAAGACACTCTACTTTTCAATAATGAAATATAAATTTTCGGCTACTCTTAGTTATACAAGACACTCTACTTTTTCAACAATGAACTGTATTCTAAATCATGCACTGCATTGTTCAAAAACATGTTTTACATTATAACTTTAGTAATTTATCAATCACATGATCTACACTGATACCTTCTGCAATAGCTTGGTAGCTTAATAAAATTCGATGACGCAGAACAGCATGACTAATTGCTTGAATATCAGAAATTTGTGGTGTATCTCTTCCAAGTAATAAAGCACGTGCTTTTGCTCCTAAAATTAAACACTGTGTAGCACGTGGTCCTACCCCCCACGATACATTTTCTTTAATAAAAAGTAGTGCTTCTGATTCTTGGGGACGTGTTTTTCGACAAAGTTCAACAGCGTATTGTATGACATTATTATGAGCTTTTGTTTTTCTCACTAAGTCCATAAAATGAAGAAGGGTTGTTTTTGTTAAAATGGGAGAATAATGATGTTGGTTGTTACAAATAGTCTGTCGCATGATTTTTCTTTCTACTTGGATAGAGGGATAATCAATGTTTAATTGAAACATAAATCGATCTAATTGCGACAGGGGCAAGGGATATGTTCCTTCTTGTTCAATTGGATTTTGTGTAGCTAGAACAAAAAAGGGCAACTCTATTTTAAAATGTTGACCAAAAGAACTAACACTGTGTTCTTCCATAGCTTCTAATAAAGCAGATTGCGTTTTTGGTGGCGTTCGATTAATTTCATCTGCTAAAATAATATTCGCAAAAATAGGACCTTTTAAAAAATTAAAATTGCGATTTTCTTCTAGGAATGATAAAATTTCCGTGCCTATAATATCAGATGGCATTAAATCAGGCGTAAATTGTATACGTGAAAATTTCAATGCCAATAATTCCGCTAAAGAACTAATTAAATATGTTTTCCCTAGCCCAGGAACACCAATTAAAAGAGAATGATTGCCACATAAAATACTGATGACAATATGTTCAATAATATTTTCTAACCCGATGATTCGTTTTTGTAAATTTTCTACAAATTTTTTATAAAATAAACCAATATCATCGTATGTTATTGCAGAATCTGTCGGCATACGCACCTCTCTAAAAAGAAAAACCAAAATTTAAGTATATCATGTAAAAAAAATGATGTCAATAAAAAATGATGTCAATAAAAAATGATGTCTAAGCTCAATAAAAATTTATAGATTCATTATTTATAGAACATGAAAAAAAAATTTGCAAATGATAAAAAAAAAATGTATAGTATACATTTACACATTTAAAATGTATACAATGAATTGAATACGTTTAATACTCTTGCTTGCCTCTGAATAGAAAACAGAAACAAGCTTTCTTTGCGAATATTGTAAATGAAGTTTAGAATTTCTTAGCTAGCTGTTGCCGATACAGCTAAATTTGGGAAAGGCGTTAATATGAGCGACAACCTAGAAAAAGAACTCAAAAAATTACGTGATGAACGACAAAAAAAATTCACGGAAGAAGATTGGGAGGGAGCCTTAGAAATTCACGATCGCATTCTTGAATTAAGCCCCTCAGCATTGCGCTATGCTAACCGAGGATCCATTTTATATCGTCTGGGAAGATTGGAAAGTGCCATTGAAAGTTATCGCACAGCATTAGAGATGGAACCTTCTCTCAAAAGAGCTAGGGCTGATTTAGAACGCTTAGAGGCACAACTAGAAAAACAACAAGCTGAACAAATGTCCAATGACATGGGCATTGACATTGTTGAAGCACCAGAAAAAGTCGATCCATATTGGCAACTGCAACAAAAAATTGCAGAATACCGCGACCGCCGACAAATGGCAATTGAAAAAGAAGACTGGGAAGAAGCACTGCAATACCATTTAAAAATTGTACAATTAGAACCTACCGCCCAAAGATATGCTACACTTGGTTCCATTTTCTATCGCTTAGGAAGATATGAAGAGGCGATTGAAAGTTATGAAAATGCTGTGGCTATGGATCCTAGCTTAGAAAAAGTTAAAAACGATTTACAAAAACTACGTCGCCAACAAGAAGAACAGCAAAAAGAAGAAGAAAATCTTTTAAATGCAGCAGATCAAGCTGATGATATACCTGTTAGCACTGATAAAAGTTCTGTAGATTCACAAGTGGAAGAATTGAGAAAACAACGTCAAGACTTGATTGAAGACGAACGTTGGGAAGATGCACTTGCTGTTCATGATCAAATCCTAAACATTGATCCAAATGGATTACGATATTCTAATCGTGGTGCAATGTTGTATCGTTTAGGTCGTTACAATGAATCTATAGAAGCATATAAAATTGCATTAGAAATGGATCCTACCCTAGAAGGAATTGCAGAAAAAATTCAACATCTAGAAGCCATGATAGAAGAAGAAAGTCTCATTGATTGGGAATCTGACATAGAACCAGGGCAGGCAGCCGCTGATCTCACTGCGGAAGAAATTACAGAAAAAATCAACGAATATCGTGCCCAACGCCAAGTTTGCTTAGATAATAAAGAATGGGACAAAGCATTAGAATACCACGACCTCATCATTGAATTAGAACCTACTGCATTGCGATATGTTAACCGTGGTTCTATGCTATATCGCTTGAAAAAACTAGAAGAAGCCATTGAAAGCTATAAAATTGCATTAGAAATGTCTCCGAACATGGGGCGTGCTCAAATGGATCTAGAACGTATGGAAACAGAACTCCGTGCAAAACAACAAACACAAGAACAAGCTGAAAAAAAACAAGCAGATGAATCACAAGTCATAGCAGATGTTGCAGAAAAGTTAGAAGAATTGCGTCAAGAACGACAAAAATTTGTACAAGAAGACAAATGGGAAGATGCACTTGCAGTGCATGAAGAAATTCTACAAATTGAACCCACAGCAGCTCGTTATGTTACTAAAGGATCTATGCTCTATGCATTGGGTCGAGTGGACGAAGCCATTTTTACATATCGCCAAGCTCTAGAACTAGACCCTAACTTTGAACGTGCTCAAAGTGACTTGCAAAAACTTAGAGATTCTGAAATGGAACGATTGCGAGTTGCTCGGCAAGATGCAATGAATGCAGAAGATTGGAACAAAGCCCTATATTTTCACGACGTTATCTTAACATTAGAACCATCAGCATTGCGTTATGCAAATCGTGGTTCTATTTTGTACCGAATGAACCGCCTTGTAGATGCCATCAATGCATACAAAAAAGCATTAAGTTTAGATCCAACATTAGAAAAAGCAAAACAAGATTTAGAAAAATTACAAGATGAATTAAGAAATCTTCCTATGACTGCTATAGAATTTGAAGATCAAGAAGTTAACGAAATTGATGAGCAAATTTTCACTATTCTAGATTCTGAGGACGAAGAAGTCTTTCATATTGAGACAACAGACCCTATTCCAGAAGCTATACCTGAACCACAAGCCCCTACACAAACATACACTCGCCCTGAACGCCTCCCATTATATACTCTAGAAGGTCACACAAAAGAAATCATCAAAATGCAAAGCATCCACAATGAAAAACAACTCATTACATCTAGCAAAGACAACACACTTCGACTATGGGACTTAGAAACAAAAAAATGCCAACACACATTCGAAGGTCATGAAGATTGGATTCGTTGCTTTACAATCAACAAAGCAGAAACAGAAATCATCACTGCCAGTGATGATTGGAACATCAAGATCTGGAACATCAAGAAAAAAATACAAGAACACTCATTCCTAGGTCATAATATGCCTATTACTAACGTATGTCTAAATCCTTCTGAAACGATTTTTTACTCTACTAGTCGTGATCATACCATTCGTATATGGGATACTAAAACACAAACAGTCATTAATACCATCGAAGCCCACAGTGACTGGGTAACCCACTTTCTTTTAACACCCGATGGTTCTAAAGCTATTTCAGGTAGTTTTGACAAAACAATTCGAATCTGGGAAACAAAAGACAATACCTGTTTACAAGAACTCCAAGGTCACAATAGCCCTATCCAAAAAATTCAATTAACCAATGATGGAAAATCCTTTATTTCAATAGCATATGAACCTGAAATGTATATTTGGGACGTAGAAACTGGTACTACACAACACGTTTTCTATGATCACATCTCGCCTGTTCTTGACATTGCACTCAGTACTGATAATCAATATCTAGCTTCTACAGACAAACAAGGCAATATCAATATTTTTCAATTTCCAGACTATTCGCTTGTAACACATCTATATTACAACCAGAAATCCATTTCTCATCTACATTTCACTCCTGATTCCCAATATCTAGTAGGTGCATCTAGTGACAGCATCATATACTTATGGAATCTTACTGGGAAACTCATACACTATTGGGAAATAGAAGATCGTATCAGTACTATTTCTATCATTGGCAACAAAAAATGGATTCTTCTTGGAACATCAAAAGGTGAAATTCAAATTTTAGATTACTCTATTATCTAAAGGTTATAAAACATCGCACTACAAAGAAGTATTCGCTACTAACATTTCACAAAAACAAATGTACTAGTTATTAAATGCCAGTACAAATACAAACTATTAGCAATAAAAATGCCAGTACAAATACAAACTACTGGCTCATCAATACCCAAGCAAATTATAGTAGCAACAAAAATGCCAGTACAAAATACACTGTACTGGCTACTCAACAATCGTACAAATCAAACCTATTGGCTACATCAATACCTAGGCAAAGCAAAATATACTACTAGTACAAATAAAACGGGGAAAAAAATGTCACTCAAAGATGAACTACTAAAAGCTAAACTCATTAATAAAAAACAACTCAAAAAAATCGAACATGAACAACGAGTGGAACGTTCCAAAAACGGACACGAAAAAACAAAACAAAAACAACAACAAACTATTCAACAAATCCAAGAAAAACAAAACCAACAAAAACAAAAAGACCAAGAACTTGCTCAATTAAAAAATAAAGAACTACAAGAAAAAGAACACAACGCTCGAATCCAAGACATCCTTACACGTGGGAAAATCGACATAACACATGGTAACAGAAAATTCTACTTTGTTACTCAAAACAAAAAAATTTCCTGCCTTCTACTGCATGACATGCAGGCAGAAAAAATTGAAAAAGGTGACCTTGCCATCATCGAACATCCTTTTGATGAATTTTATATCATCCAACGCACCAATGCACAAAAACTTCAAACATTTGCTCCAGAAATTGTACGCTTTCTAAATTAACATCCTCCAACACATTTTTCCCCACTCCTTTAAAAAGTGTCTGACTATTTCATGCAACATCTATACTTACGAGAGTCAGGCACACAATATATTTTCTAAATAACCATCCTTCCATACATCTCAAATCCATTTTATTTAATTTACGTATGTCTAAATGATCAAACACATCATGTATGAGACAATGGAATACAATATACACAAACACTCTAAAAAAAGATGATGGATAAGAATCCGTTCCTACAAACCTATAAAATCCTATAAATAGCTATAAAAATCTATAAATAAGATTTCTGTTGTATTTCTGTTTCAACCTTGCTGGTTACAATCTGATTTATTACTAAATCTGACTGCATTGCC
>Ga0208195_1000813_pt1 | contig 38606 bp, 23 predicted proteins | sample AD_UKC077_MetaG_FD_184441 | JGI IMG/M metagenome (GOLD analysis project Ga0208195, IMG submission 184441) | Active sludge microbial communities of municipal wastewater-treating anaerobic digesters from USA - AD_UKC077_MetaG (SPAdes) (version 2) | ecosystem: Engineered > Bioreactor > Anaerobic >... | reverse complement strand
TGTCAAGTCCTAAAATAGGTTTACACTTTAAAAACTTAAAAAAACATGACAAAAAATCAGAGAACAATAAAACGGTACAGTAATTGTTTTAAATTACAAATAGTAGAAGAAATTGAAAAGAATGGTTTAAGCATCCAAGATTGTCGTAATAAATATGGCATAAGCGGTGGAGAGACCATTCAAAAGTGGCTTCTTAAATTTGGTAAACAACATTTATTAAATAAAGTTATTCGCGTGGAAACAAGAGAAGAAATGGACGAGATGAAACGTCTTCGAGCAGAAAACAAAGCCCTAAAAGAGGCTTATGCAGAGCTTTCTTTGCATCTCAAATGTTCAGAAACAGTAATAGAATTAGCAGATGAACTTTTTAGCATGGACTTAAAAAAAAAGTACGAACAAGAGCTATCGATTTACTTCAAAAGGAGGGTGCAGTAATGTCTTTGTGTAATTATTTTGGAATAAGTCGTCAAGCTTTTTATAAGAGCAAGAAACAGATTGTCAAGCAAGAGCTTGAGACATCTATGGTTGTAGAATTAGTTCAAGAAAAGAGACGAGAAATGCCTCGTTTAGGTGGCAGAAAGCTTTATCACTTGTTAAAAGAAGATTTGTCCCAAATCGGTAAAATCGGAAGGGATAAGTTTTTTAAGATACTCGGTCAGCATGGATTGCTTGTAAAACCTAAAAAGAGCTACACTAAAACAACAGATTCGCATCATCATTTTTATAAATGGACAAATCTGATAAAAGACTTGGAAATAACACGTCCAAATCAAGTTTGGGTTAGTGACATAACCTATATACGGACACTTAATGGGTTTGTATATTTATTTTTGATAACTGATTTATATTCTCGTAAAGTAATTGGTTGGTCATTAAGTCGTAGCTTGAGTATTGAGGGAGGAATTGCAGCACTAAAAATGGCAAATAGAAGTCGTAAAGATAAATCAAAATCATTAATACATCACTCGGATAGAGGAGTGCAATACTGTTGCAAAGTTTACGTAAAAATGCTTAAAAATGCTAAAATTGACATTAGTATGACAGAAGAAAACCATTGTTATGAGAACGCTGTTGCAGAGCGAGTTAATGGCATATTAAAAAATGAGTTTTACTTGGATAGCACATTCAATAATTTTAAACAAGCTCTATCTGCCGTTAGTTCAGGAATAAATATTTACAATGAAAAACGTCCTCATTGGTCATTGGAACTGCAAACACCATCACAAGTTTATAGTCAAACAAAAGTGGCATGATATGAAAAAAGAAAAAGTATATTTTTTGAAATTGAACGCAAATATAAGTCGAAAGATAAACCAAGTAAAGGTCAAGCCCTGCGGGTTTGCTGAAAAAATCTCCACCCTAGCGGGTAGTATTTTTTCGCAAAACCTTGACTTAGTTTATCTTTCTTCCTTGACAAGTAGCTATCAATTACAAAAAAATAAAGAGAAAAATAATTATATGTCTAACAAAATGTGTCAACTTTTCTTAGGACGCGACAGGGATTTTGGATTTGAGATTTACGATTTAGGATTTATGATTTATGATTTGGGATTTGGGATTTGAAAAGTTTTTAGTTTTTAATTGGAGAGTGTTGAGTATGATGATGAATTAAGAATTATTTAATTCTGCTAAAAGTGAAAAGTATTGCGAGTTGAACCGACTTTAAAAACTTTAATTGACACCCGATTTCTGAGTTTGGAGTTATGAGTTTTTAAACTTTTTCTTTCAGAGAACTCGAAGACGTATTTTTCACTTTTAACTGAATTATCAATTAGTTCAATTCTCTTTAAAAACTTTACAAACTTTACCGACTTTATAAACTTATTTATTATATTTGCAAAAAATTTCATTATAAAGAATTTTATATGAAATACACATTATTGGTCTGAGTCGTTTAAAAAATTTTTATGAAAAAGGAAGTAATACGATTGGGAGTAAATGGTTTCGGTAGGATAGGAAAAATAGTTTGCCGAATGCTATTAAGCGACAAGAGTTTTGATTTAGTTCAAATAAACGACCCTATGTCAGCTAAAATGATTGCTCATCTTTTAAAATACGATAGTTCACATGGGCAGTTTGATGCAGAAATTGGGCATGGTGATGATTTTATCACTGTTAACGGAAAGAAAATAGTTGTTACAAATTTTACTAATCCTTCTCAAATTCCATGGAAAGACAATAAAGTTAATATTGTTGTGGATTCGAGTGGTAAATTTAAAACAGCAACAAGTCTTCAAGGGCATTTGCAAATGGGAGCTGAAAAAGTAATTTTAAGTTCGCCAGGTGAAGATTCGTCAATTAAACGAACTGTTGTAATGGGCATAAACCAGCAAAATATAAGCAATGATGATAAAATAATTTCTAACTTATCGTGTACTACTAACTGCGTTGCATTGGTTTTTGAAGTTTTATTTAGACATTTTGGTGTAAAAAGTGCCTTTATGAATACTGTACATCCTTTTACAAATAACCAAAATCTTCAAGATGGATTTCATAAAGATATGCGTAGAGCGAGGTCGGCAATGAATAATATTATTCCTACAACTAGCTCGGCAATCAAAGCTACCTCCCTTTTGTATCCAGAATTAGCAAATCGTTTTGATGGTTTTGCAACTAGAGTGCCAGTAGCTGATTGTTCTTTTGTGGAACTTACTGCACAATTAAATAAAAAAGTTGACGTAGAAGCTATTAATTCAGCTTTTTTGAAAGAATCTAAAGGAGATTTAAAAAAATATTTAGAATATACAGAAGACCCTATTGTTAGTAGCGATATTCAAGGGAATAGGCATTCAGCAATTTTCGACTCTCAACTAACACGCGTTATAGGAGGCGATTTTATTCAAATTGTTGCTTGGTACGATAATGAAACTGGGTATTCTGCTCGTATTGTGGACTTAATAAAATATATTTCAAATTTATGAAACAGGAAATTAATTCAAAAGCTCTTGAGGTAAATCTTTCGGAAACACAAAAAATTAAAGTTGAAATTCCCGAAAAACAACTTTGGTTTTTGTCGCTTTCTAAAAATTATTACGGCATCAATCAACGCACTTCAGATTTTTTAAAAGAACTTAATCACCCATATTTTAACAGCAAAACTATTATTGATGGACTTGTTAAAATTTTAAACGATGAGTTTTGGGTTTATAAAGATTTAGACGAAAAAGAAAAAGTTTATGATGTCCTGTTTGATATTTTTAAAGATTTATTAGAAAAAAACATAAACGATAAAGACACTAAATCTATTGTTCAAAATTATCTGCAATTTTTTTCAAATAATTTTGATGATATAAAATCATTAAAAAATGGAATTGAACATTTTATAAAAATCCTTGACGAAGAAATGGAAAGCAACTTATTTGCTTACCTTAGTAATATTTCATTTTTTAGAACCTGTTTAAAAAAAGCTGTAGATAACGAAAACAGTAAAGAGCTTGTTTTTAATTTCACTAAAAAACTTTTAATCAACAATGTTGAATTTTGGGAAAGTACAACCAAAATTGAAGAATGGTATGAAAGCGTAAAAGATAAGTTCTCAAAAGACTATTCATCAACTATTAATGAGATTGGTGAAAAATTTTATAATTATTATAAAGAAAAGCTAAATCAAGCCAATGATTATAATGAATTAATAAAATACAGTTTTACTTTTTCCGAAATTATAGAATCTTTACGAAATAGAATAGTTGATTTTGAAGAAGCTACAGACCAATTTGTTTATATTTTCTTTTTACTTCACTTACCTGGAACGATATTCCATAGAGATTATATTTTAGTAGATTTAAATAAAGCCATTAAAAGAATTAGTAGTGAATGTAGCACTACTCAATGTATTAATTCCATAGATATTTTATATTCTTTATTTGCAGATTTTAAATATAGCAATACTAGTTTCATTTTAGATTCTATGTTAACTTTGGGTAAAGAAATTATAAATACAAAAAACAAAGAATTAATACATTATTTTGAAGAAAAAACTATTTTATTTGGCTTTATAAATCCTGGTGTTGCTTATTTAACAAACGATTGGGAACTTAAAGTAAATCCTAATCACATTAAAAATATACGTGTTTGGCAAGAGCTTATTGCATACGACCCATTTACGATGAAAAAACTACTTTCATCGCTTATAATTAATTTGCGTATAGGAGGTATTTTCATTTTCGACACCGACCTTTTCCAAAAAGATATTAGTAAGTTTTTAAACTCCAACATTTCGCCTATCTACAAGCAAGTCAAGCAATTACTTAGAATATACCCTGTATATTTTAATGAAATTGGTGCCGAAGGTCAACTTAGAGATGTTACAACAGTTGTTGATGAACTAACAAATCGTAACGACAAGTTAATTCATTTTTTAAGAAAACAAATCCACACCGAAGGAAGCAACTCTCATATTGACATTACTTTAGAAATTATTAAATTTTGGTACACTAAAGATAAGAGTTTGTTAGAATCAATTGTTCCTGAAAATGTTTTTGTAACAATAGAACCAGAAGGTCAATGGGTTAAAGGCGTAAATGAAGTTTTAGTGAAACTTTGTAAATTAAACAACAGTAGTCTTGAAGAGCTAATAAATCTTGATAAGGAGAGTTTACAAGCTCATTTGAATAGTTTTCCCGACCCAGATAGCAAAGATTGTCAGCGTGTAGCTTTAATGATAGAATTATATCATTTATTAAGAGAAAAATATTTATTTTCTACCAACAACTTAGGTGCTTTATTAAGCAAATATCATTATATTGAACAAGACACTATCAATTCTTTGCTTGAATATCTTGATGCTGGAAATCATTTTGAAGCTTTGAAAACCATCTATTCTATTATGAAAATTTTGAATGATAGAATTCTTGATGAAAAACAAAGTGAAGCTTGGGAAAACATTTATTACAAACGTCATATAGCTTTTGGTATTCCGTCTATGTATGGACAATATCACGAAGAGAAATTTGAAGCAATGGGACTTACTTTCCGCTTAGAGCAAATTGCCTCTTCGTTAGTGGATAGAATTTTAGACGAAATAAAAACCGACTACTTTACTGCACGAACACTAAAAGATGTTTTTTTAGTACTACAACTTATTAGAGAAGGTTTAACCCTTGATGGAATTTATGACCAAGGATTAGATTCTAACTTAAAAATGCTTCAGTATAGTTTAAGTTCCGAAAGTTTTACTATTCGCCAATACATCAACATTTTCCAATTCATGGAAAAAAACCTAAAAGAAATAATCAACAATTATTTTATACGTCCATACGAAAATCAATTACCAGTTATTATACCATCATATCTTGATAAAGAAGACAGAAAAAACAAACATACAGTACGCAAATTAATCATACAACATTCAGAAGTATTTTATAGAGACTTACTTTCTTCAGCATTTCTTGTTCAGTCTTTAGATGCGTTTATTGGGCGAGTACTTAATAAATTAAGAAAAATGGCTGATACTTTATCTGATGTAGAGGTCCAAAATATAATGTCGTATAATCCTGATAGTGTTATTAGTCCAATTTATCGCGAAACACTTGAGATAGACAATCAAGTTTTTCTTGGTTCTAAAGCTTATTATTTAAAAAAATTATATCTCAACGATTTTCCTGTTCCACCAGGTTTTGTTATTACTACCGAAGTATTTAGGCGACTAAACTCAATAATGAAAATCCAATCATTATACGACGAAATTGAAAATTTGATTAGATACCACATTTCGGAATTAGAGCGACTTACAGGCTTGGAGTATGGTAATCCCGAAAAACCATTATTGATGAGCGTAAGATCTGGAGCTGCAATCAGCATGCCCGGTGCAATGAATACTTTTTTAAATGTGGGCATGAATGACGAAATTACCGAAGCTCTAAGCAAAAAAGACAACTATCCTTGGACATCATGGGATTGCTACCGCCGATTGCTACAAACTTGGGGAATGGCTTATGGATTAGACAGGAATGACTTTGACAATATAATGTTAGAATACAAAGCTAAGTATGATATTCAAAGAAAAATTGATTTCAATCCAAAAATCATGAGAGAGATTGCTTTTGCATATAAAAAACATTTAGAAGATAACAATATTACTTTCGAGTCAGATCCATTTAAACAAATTATGCAAGCTGTTCTTTCTGTTTTTAACAGTTGGGACTCTGCAAGAGCAAAAGTATATCGAGAACATATGCAAATTGCCGATGAATGGGGAACAGCAGTGATAATTCAACAAATGATTTTTGGTAACCTTCATAAAGAATCTGGCTCTGGTGTACTCTTCACTCACGACACACAAGATAATATTCCTGGCATTAATTTAACAGGCGATTTTTCTTTCTTAAGTCAAGGCGAAGATATTGTTGCTGGATTAATCAACACATTGCCAATAAGCGAAAACCAAAGAAAAAGATACTATCATAATAGTCCAATATCTTTAGAAAGTGGATTTCCAAAAATTTACAATAAACTAAAAGAAATTTCTTACGACCTGATTGAAAATCATGGCTTTGCACATCAAGAAATTGAATTTACTTTTGAACATACAGAACCAGAAGACCTTTATATACTTCAAACAAGAAGCATGATAATAAACAAGCAAGACAAAGTAGAAGTCTTTGCTACGCTAGAAAAAAACATGGAATTAGTTGGAACAGGCATTGGAATTGGAAATCGTGTGTTGAATGGAAGGGTTGTCTTTGATTTGAAAGATTTAAAATTGCTTAAAGAAAAATACCCCGAAGACAATGCAATGTTAGTTAGACCCGACACAGTTCCTGATGATATTGAATTAATTTTCGAATGCGAAGGTTTATTAACTGGTAAAGGCGGTGCAACATCACACGCTGCTGTAACAGCTGGAGGTTTAGGTAAAGTTTGTGTGGTAAATTGTGCCGACATGCTTGTTTATGAAAATGAGAAAAAAGCAGTTATTAGAGATGTTGAATTTCGTTCGCTTGATTTAATTGCTATAGATGGAATTAAAGGAAATGTATATAAAGGCAATTATCCTTTGAAAACTCAAAATTTATTTTAACTTTAAAAGAAAAAATTATGTTACAAATCACTAACAAAAAAACACTAGGAATTAACGGTTTAGGTAGAATCGGTAAACTTACCTTATGGTATCATTTGTCAAAAAGGTATTTTGACGGTATTGTAATTAATGTAGGAAGAGAAGTGGGAAAAAAGTTTGAAGACTTAATTCAGGTTATAAGCTCAGACACCACTTACGGTAGATTGGATAATTTCCTATATGGTCATAGTGGCAAGAAAGTTGAAATCAAAATTGTTGATAGAGACGCAGGTTTGATAAGCATTGATGGTTTTTCTGTCAGATTTTTATATACAGATAGAAATCCTAAGGACATAAAATGGAGAGAAGCAGGGGTTAAAGTTGTTGTTGATTGTACTGGAAAGTTTTTAGACCCAACTGTACCTGCAAACGACCCTAAAGGAAGCATTGCTGGTCATATAGAAGCTGGAGCTTTAAAAGTTATTGCCAGTGCGCCATTTAAAATTAAAAACATAGCATTAGACAACCCTGACGAGTATCCAACTCTTATTTATGGAATTAACCACAATAGTTTTGATGCTGAAAAACACCATATTATTTCTGCTGCTAGTTGTACAACAACAGGTTTGGCTCATATGGTAAAACCACTTTTAGAAGATGAAGAAACTAAAAGAGTTTTAACTGCTAGTATGACAACTGTACACGCAGCTACTAATACACAAAGTGTTTTAGATTCTGTTCCTGCTACAGGCACCTCTGATTTGAGAAAAAACAGATCTGTACTCAACAATATTATTTTAAGTTCTACAGGTGCTGCAAAAACTTTAGAAAGAGTAATACCACAAGCAACTAGTTTTGGATTTATGGCTGACTCTATTCGTATTCCTACACCAACAGTTTCGCTTATTTCGCTAAACATTACCTTTACTTCACGCCTAAACGAATTGGCAATGCCATTTATAAATGCTCAATATATAAAAGATCTTTACAAAACCGCTGCTGCTGGTCCTCAAAAAAATCTTTTATATTTCTCTGACCTTCAAAATGTTTCTACAGATTTAATGGGAATTAATGCAGCTGTAATTATTGAAGGAAATGAATTGCACACTAGAACAGGATTTTTGCAACTACATCCCGAAACTTTGTTACAAGCAGGGATTAAAGAAGCTAATGCTGTAAACTTGCCTGTAACTCATGCAAAAATATTAGGTTGGTACGATAATGAGTATGGAAGCTATGTATATTGTTTAGGACAACTTGCTGAATTTGTTGATTCACAAATAAATTAAACACAATACAATCAAATACTTAACTTCTTTAAAGTACTTAAAATTAAGATTTTTCTAAATTTACTTTCTAAATTTTAGATTTTTTTGTACTTTTGTAACAGAATTTTAATAAAAATGTTAAAACGAATTTTCAGATTATATTATCAAAGTTCTTATAACATGACTAAGTGGGATAAATAATATTTTGAGCTTATGATTACTTCATATCAGTTTGTTAAATTTAGAGAAGACTCTTTTGTTGAATTTCATCGTTCATTAACTGAAATAAACACAGTTTCATGTTTTGATTTCGAAGATAGCGTTTTAGATTTTAAAACCAATGATTCTAATCGCTATAAATCAGACCATAGAGAAAAAGTTTTGAAGTTTTTAAATAAATTTAAAGTTAAAATTTTAAAAACTTGGTTAGGATTTAGAATTAATGAATACGGCACAAATCGATATTTCGATGATATTGAAGCAATAAGAAGTTTAGGAAACATAAAAATTCGTTGCATATTTTTATCTAATTGTTCGTCTGTTGAAGTTTTAAAAACATTTTTAGAATCAACAGAAGACATTCGCTACGATGAAGTTATTCCAATTATCGAAAGTAATGAGGCTTTTAATAATTTAGAAGAAATAATAAAGTTTAAAGACCCTAGATTTAAAAATATTGCATTTGGACATTGCGATTATAATTTAAGTTGTGATTTATTTCCATTTATTCATCAAGATAATCCAAAATATTGGTATTGGATTGAAAAATTTGCAACACTTTGCAAACAAGAAAACATAGGTTTTATTAATTCTATTTATTTGAATGTAAATCATAATGAATATTTTAATTTGATGTTAAAAAACACAAGCGATTTTTTTGACAATTGGGGGCAAATCACTCTAACAACAGAACAAAGTAAAACGTGCTATAATTTTAAAAATGACCAAACAATAAATCTTCCCGAATTTAATTACATGGGAACAGATTCTGTTGAGGAATTTGCAGGTAAAATCATTACACTTTTCGAGAAATACAATCCCGAAGGGAAAGGTTATAGCGTAATGCCTGATACAAAAACCTTTATCAGTCCTCACGAATATGTTGCAGCAAAAAGATTTGTAAATAAATAATTTTTAAACTCATAAAAATGAAGAAAACCGCCTTAATATCTGGTGCTACATCTGGAATTGGAAAAGCCACAGCAATATTACTGTCTAAAAACGGATACAATTTAATTTTGACAGGAAGACGCAAACAAAGATTAGATGATTTAAAATCTGAAATCGAAGCAAGTTCAAATGCAAAAGTATTTTGTTTAAATTTCGATATTCGCTCTAATGACGAAGTTTGCAAAGCTATTGACAGTTTACCCAAAGATTTTAAGAAAATTGATTTACTAATAAATAACGCTGGCTTAGCAATGGGATTAAGCACTATTCAAACTGGCGATTTACAAGATTGGGAAACAATGATAGATACAAATATAAAAGGTCTTTTGTATTTGACCTTAAAAGTTGCACCTTTAATGATAGATCAAAAATCTGGACATATTATTAATATTGGTTCTATTGCTGGCAAAGAAGTGTATCCCAACGGAAATGTATATTGTGCAACAAAACACGCTGTTGATGCTTTAAGCAAAGCTATGCGTATCGATATGCTTCCATATAAAATAAAAGTTACCCAAATAGCACCTGGAATGGTGGACACAGAATTTTCAACTGTTCGTTTCCACGGCGATAAAGAAAGAGCTGATAAAGTATATGATGGACTTACACCTCTTTACGCCGAAGATATTGCCGAAATTATTTTATTTGTAGCTAACCGACCAAAACATGTAAACATCAACGATATTTTGGTAACTCCATTAGCTCAGGCTTCTTCTGCAAATGTTGTAAGAAATTCTTAAAATATGCAAATTCAAGAAAACAAAAATTTACTTATTGAATTAGCAATTAAAGCAGGAAAAGAAACTTTAAAATATTTTAGAAAAAATTTTAATGTAAATTTAAAAGCTGATAATTCGCCTGTTACAATAGCCGATATTTCAGCAAACGAAATTATTATTGAAGGCTTAAAAAAAACTAATATCGCTATTATTAGCGAAGAGATAGAAAATTTAAGTTACCAAGACAGAAAAAATCTTAAAAAATTTTGGATAATCGACCCATTAGACGGCACTAAACAATTTGTAAAAGGCGAAGACGAATATACTATAAACATTGCTTTAGTATGTGAAAACACTGTAGTAGAAGGCGTTGTTTTTGCTCCTGCTAAATCAGAATTATATTATGGGAATGTAAATTCTAATGCTGTAAAAATAGATACACTAACAAACAAAATTGAAAATATCACATTAGACCACAAGATTAAAATTCCCAAATTAGTTATAAGCAAATCGCATTTAAACTCAAAAACTACAAACTTTGTAAATGCCTTTAAAGAAAAATTTCCAGAAAGCGAATGTGAAAATCTTGGAAGCTCATTAAAACTATGTGCTGTTGCAAATAATTCTGCAAATATTTATCTTCGTATAGGACAAATTAACGAATGGGATATCGCCGCTGGACATGCAGTATTAAAAGCTGCAGGTGGAAATATTTTTTCTTTTCAAACAGGCAAAGAAATTATTTATAATTCCGAAAATCTAAAAACCCCTGATTTCTTTGCTATTAAAGATTTAAACTTTAAAAATAAAATTATTGAGATTTATAAAAATCTTAGTTAAGGAAATATTTTTATAAGGTTTTGTAAAAAAAATTTGTTTATTAGAAAAAAAAGTCTTATTTTTATAAAATATTGTTTTAACTATGACTAGGAGGATTTTAAATAGAGTATTTTCAACTTGTTTCTTTGTTGTTGTTTTCTGCTCAGCATTTTCTCAATTAAATTACATAGAAAACAAAGGACAATGGAACGAGAAGGTTTTATATAAACTTAAATTAAATGAAGCTGCTCTTTTTCTTGAAGAAAATTGTGTAACTTGGGCTTTAACCGACCCACATAGCATGGCTCATTCTCACGCTCATCATGATTGTGAAGACCACAACAAAAATTTATTAAAAAATGCACATGCCTACAAAGTTCATTTTGTTGGAGCAAATAAAACTCCAAAAATTCAAGCTCAAAACCCACAATTAGATTATGTAAATTACTTTATTGGTAATAATCCCAAAAACTGGGCTTCAAATGTAAGAAAATACGAAAAAGTATTATACACAGAAATTTATCCTCAAATTGATTTATTGTATTATAGTTACGAAAAAGGTGTTAAATATGATTTTATTATAAAACCTTCAGGAAATTACAAAGATATAATATTAGAATATGAAGGTGTTGATGATATTAAAATTCAAGACAACAAATTAGTAATTTCAACAAGTGTAAATGAAGTCATTGAGTTAGAGCCTTTTGCTTATCAAATTTTCGATGGTGAAAAAATTCCTATTCGTTGCGAATATAAATTAAAGAAAAATAATCTTAGTTTTAATTTTCCTGATGGATTTGATAATTCTCGTGATTTAATAATTGACCCATCTTTAGTTTTTTCGACATATACAGGCTCTACTGGAGATAATTGGGGTTTTACAGCAACTTGGGATTATAACGACAATGTTTATTCTGGAGGGATTGTTTTTGACATAGGCTATCCAACAAGTACTGGTGCTTATCAAATAAATTTTGCAGGTGGTACAGCTCCAATTGCTGGGAGTTCATTTTATGCAAATGGTTGTGATGTTGGAATTATTAAATATAATCATAATGGAACTCAACGCCTTTACGCAACTTATCTTGGTGGGTCTAATGGGCAAGAAATGCCTCACAGTTTGGTTGTTACAGAAGAAAACGACCTCGTAATTATGGGAACTACTGGAGCTAATGATTTTCCTGTTAGTACAAATGCTTTTCAGACCACATTCGCAGGAGGCGACAGTGTAGTTTATGATAATGTTATTGGTTTTAATAATGGAGTTGATATTTTTGTTACAAAACTTAGTGAAGACGGCACTCAATTGCTTGCAAGCACTTATGTCGGCGGCAGTAGCAATGATGGATTAAACTTTAAACCACACTTTACTCATCCAAATCCTGTTACCAATGTAAATCATGTGCTAATGCATGGAAACGACTCTCTTTATTATAATTATGCTGATGGTGCAAGAGGCGAAGTTATTGTTGATAGCAGAAACAATGTTTATGTAGGCACAAATACTTTCTCAACAAATTTTCCAAGCGGAATAAATCCTGGTTATCAGACTACAAGCGGTGGGGGACAAGATGGAATCGTTTTTAAACTAAATTCTGATTTAAGCCAATTGATATGGAGTTCATATTTGGGCGGAAATGAAGATGACGCTATTTTTAGTATGGATTTAAGTCCTGACGAAGATGTTTTAGTTACAGGAGCTACAGTTTCACATAATTTCCCTACTACTAGTGGTGCTTATAATACTTCTCACAATGGTGGTACAACCGATGCTTTTGTTGCAAAATTAAATAGTACAGGAAATACACTTATTGCTTCATCATACTTTGGTTCTTCAGATTTTGACAATGCGTATTTTGTAAGATCTGATAGACATGGAAATATTTTTATTACTGGACAAACAAAAGCACCTGCTAATGATTTAATCTACAATGCTTTATATAATCTTCCAAATAGTGGGCAGTTTATAACTAAATTTAATCCAGATTTAAGTTCTTTGGTTTGGTCCACTCGCTTTGGAACCGGGAATGGACGACCAAACATTTCAATTACAGCTTTTGCTGTTGATGTTTGCGACCGTGTTTATTTGACGGGTTGTGGCAGAGAATGGACTTATTCTTATTTTGATGCTCAAGGTACTTATTTTACTTGGGATTCAGACTATGGAACTAAAGGAATGGAAATAACTGCTGACGCTATTCAAACCGAAACAGACGGGCAAGATTTTTATGTTATGGTTCTAAGTGACGATGCCTCGGAATTAGAATATGCTAGCTTTTTTGGCGAATTGCATTATGCAGGATGTTCGTATTCTGGACACGACCACGTTGATGGCGGAACAAGCCGTTTCGATAAAAAAGGAAATATTATTCAATCTGTATGCTCAAGTTGTGGTGGTTGCCAAGAATTTCCTACAGCACCTAATCCTGGAGTTTGGTCTTCAACAAATAATTCTTCAAATTGTAATAATGCAGTTTTTAAAATAAGAATTATAGAAAACTTAGCTGATGCTAGTTTCGATCCTGTTCCTGCTGGCTGCGCTCCTTACACTGTCAATTTTCACAACACTTCGCAAGGAACTAGCTTTTTATGGGACTTTGGAGATGGCTCACCAACAAGTACTGCTGAAAACCCAAGCCATACCTATGCTGTTGGAGGAGAATATACTGTAAGTTTGATAGTCGGAGATCCATTAAGCTGCAATTATTTCGACACTATACAAAGAACATTTTCTGTAATAGAACCCGGACTTACCACTTTGCCTGATTTGGAAATTTGCCCTGGAGAAAGTGTTGTGATTGGTCCTGAGGAAAACTATCCAGCTGGAACTACCTTTTCATGGATTCAAGGCTCTAATTTGAATAGTACAACAATTAAAAATCCAGTAGCAAATCCGACAGAAACAACAGAATATATATTGATAGCAACAGGTGTTTGCGTTGATTCTTTACTACAAACTGTTACTATTTATGAACCCGATATTGATTTATATGCATCTGCGGACACTATAATCTGTCCAGGAGGTACTGCTCATTTACATGCCACATCAACTGGAGAAGTAGATACCTGGGAATGGTCAACTAGCACAAGTTTTAGCTCTGTTTTGTCCAATTCACAAAACCTAACCATAAGTCCAAGTCAAAACACAACCTACTATGTTAGAGTTAAAGAAAACGTTTGTAATACTTTTTTGATAGAAAGTGTAAATGTTAATATTCATCAATTTAACTATTCTATGACTCCAGACCAAATATTGTGTCCTGGCAACGAAACAAATCTAACAATAACAAACAATAGTCCTTCTGATATTCTGACTTACAATTGGCAACCGACTTCTACAATTATTAGTGGAGGAAATACAAACTCGCCTGTAGTTAAGCCTTCTGCGCCAACTACATATACAGTTACAATCACTAATCAAATGGGCTGTACTACGACAAATTCTGTTTATGTTGATATTGATATAATTTCTTGGTCTTCTCCAGACTTAACTCACAATCCTTGTTTTGGAGACTGTCTTGGAACTGCAAGTGTTTCTGCTAATGGAATTGCACCTTATTCTTATGAATGGAGTGGCAATTCTAGTCAAAGCGAAACTGCCTCAAACTTATGTGCAGGAACTTATACCGTTACTGTTACAGATAACAATAATTGCACTTCAGAGACTTCTGTTACAATAGACCAACCACCGAAACTTTTAGCAAGTTTTACTAATATTCAACATCCTATTTGTGATGGAATAGGTTTTGGCTCTGCTACTATAAACCCAACAGGTGGCACAAATCCTTATTCGTATTTTTGGTCTAATGGTGGCGGAAGTAATGCAACTAACAGCACTTGCTTTAATGGACAAAACTATGTTACAATAACAGACAATAATGGTTGTCAAAGAGTTGATTCTGTCTTTATGATTCCACCATCTGATTTAATTTCAACTTTAAGTAATGTTGTTCATATTTCCTGCTATGGATTTTGCGATGGAGAAATTCATGCAAGCGTTAGTTTAGGAACTCCACCTTATGCGTATTTATGGTCAAACGACTCTACAAGTAGTTCCATCACAGGACTTTGCCAAGGAGCTTACACCTTAACAGTAATAGATGATAATAATTGTGTAACGCATCAATATCAATACTTGTATGAGCCTACAGAATTACAAGTAACAACACAAATAAGCGAAGAGATTAAATGCTATGGCGAAACTGGCTCTGTCTCAGCTTATGCAAGTGGTGGAACCTATCCTTATTCTTACACATGGGATCAGGGAAGTACCCAAACATCTTTAAACGACGTTTCAGCAGGAATTTATCAAATCACTGTGCTAGATAATAATAATTGTAAAACTGTTAGCGAAATTGAATTAACTCAACCACCTTTATTAGTGATGGAAAATGTTGTAACAAACATGCTGTGCACAGGTGTTTGTAATGGCAGTATTTATACTGAACTGATTGGAGGTACACCACCTTATTATTATTCATGGTCTAATGGTTCGCAAAAAGCAAATATTGAAAACTTATGCGAAGACGAGTATGAATTGACTATCAGAGATAAAAATAATTGTACATTAACTAGAAATTTCACAATAATAAATCAAGATTATATTCCTGATTTATCTGTTGCTGCAAGCGATACAGTTATTTATCGTGGAGAATCAGTAAATTTACTTGCACTTTCCTCAAGTTCTGGACATTATGTATGGGATTATTCAAAGTTTTTATCTAACTTAGAAATTTCAAACCCTATTGCCACACCTGATGATACAACAATGTTTTACGTCAAATTTACAGATATGAATGGCTGTAGGATTAGAGATTCTATAAAAATTTATGTAAAAGAAGTTATTTGTGGCGATCCTTATATTTACGTTCCAAATGCGTTTACTCCAAATAATGATGGCAAAAACGACTATTTCAAACCTTACTACCCATATGGTTTAGTTACAGAAGTATTTTTTGTAGTTTATGATCGTTGGGGAAATGTTGTTTTCCAAACTGACGAAATATGGACAAAAGGTTGGGACGGAACATATAGAAGTGAAAAACTAACTAGCGATGTTTATGTTTATTTTTTACGTGCTCGCTGTTTAAATGGCGAAGAATACTCTCACAAAGGAAATGTTACCTTACTGAGATAAATTATTTTGCTAAACTTTTTCCTGTATAAGTTTCCGAAAATTGTAAATCTTCTGGTGTTCCTTCAAAAATTATTTCACCACCTTTATCGCCACCCTCAGGACCTAAATCAATTATCCAATCTGCAAATCTAATCACTTCTGGATTATGTTCCACAATAATAAGAGTATGCCCTTTGGCTCGCATTTTTTCAAAAGCTAACAAAAGTTTTCCAATATCATAAAAATGAAGTCCAGTAGTAGGTTCGTCAAAAACAAAAATTGTTGGATTTGCTTTTTCCATACTTAAAAAACTTGCAAGTTTTATTCTTTGACTCTCGCCACCACTCAAAGTATTAGAAGATTGTCCAAGCTTTACATAACCCAAACCAACATCTAAATAATTTTGTAATAAACTTGCAATTTTCTTTTCTGTAGCTTTATTTTCCGAGCCAAAAAATTCAACAGCTTCACTAATAGGCATTTCTAAAATATCATAAATATTTTTACCCTTATATTTTACTTCTAAAATATCTTCTTTAAATTTTTTTCCATTACAAGCATCGCAAATTAAATGGACATCAGCCATAAACTGCATTCCAACAGTAATTTCGCCTTCTCCAAGACAAGTTTCACAACGTCCACCAGCAACATTAAAAGAAAAGTGTGAAGCTTTATATCCATTTGCTTTAGCATGACGCTGTTCTGCAAAAAGTTTACGAATTTCATCATAAGCCTTTATGTAAGTTGCTGGATTTGAACGCGATGACTTTCCAATAGGATTTTGGTCAACATATTCTATATCGCTACAAAGTTTATAATCGCCAGCAATATTAGTATATTCTCCTGTCCTATCAGCAAAATGTCCCAACTGTTTTTTCAAAGCTGGATATAAAATTCCTTTTACTAAACTTGATTTTCCAGAACCGCTTACACCAGTTACGACAGTAATTACACCAAGAGGAAATTTGACGTTAATATTTTTTAAATTATTATGTCTGGCTCCAATAATTTCAATATAATTTCTCCACTGACTAGGTTTTTCGCGAATTGGATTTTTTAATTCTCCTTTTAAATACTTGGCAGTAAGCGTATTACTTGACTGCAACATTTTTTTCACATCTCCAGCAAAAACCACTTCACCCCCATTTTCGCCAGCATAAGGACCAATGTCGATAATATAATCAGCAGCTCTAATTATTTCTTCATCATGTTCAACAACAACAACTGTATTTCCTCTGTCGCGTAAATTTTTTAAAACTTTTATTAATCTTTGTGTATCCCGCGAATGAAGACCAATACTTGGTTCGTCTAAAACATAAAGCGATCCTACCAAACCAGAACCAAAAATTGTAGCTAAATTAATTCTTTGCGATTCACCACCCGAAAGAGTTGAAGAAAGACGATTTAATGTTAAATACGGCAATCCCACATCAAGCACAGAATCTATTCTTAAAGTAATTTCTTCAAGTAAGCGTGAAGCTGTTTCCTTTTCTACTTTTGAGAGTTTTAAATTTTTGAAAAAAACTTTTAATTCTTCAAAACTCATATCTATAAGGTCGCCAATGGAATGATTATTTATTTTTACATAAAAAGCTTCTTTTTTAAGCCTTTTGCCTTTACATTCTGTACAGTTAGTTTTCCCTCTAAATCTGGAAATCATAACCCTATATTGTATCTTATGCTTTTGAGATTCCAAAAAACTAAAAAAATCATTTATTCCATAAACCGCATCATTCCCATTCCATAAAAAATCTTTTTCTTTTTCGCTCAATTGATAATATGGACGATGAATTGGAAAATTAAATTTGCCAGCCCGTAAAATAAATTCTTTTTCCCATTGTTGCATCACATCGCCTTTCCAACAAGCAACAGCTCCTTCGTAAACCGACAAAGTTTTGTTAGGAATAACTAAATCTTCATCAATACCAAGAATTTTACCAAAGCCTTCGCAAAGCGGACATGCACCAAGAGGATTGTTAAAACTAAATAAATGCTCGTGAGGAATTTCAAATTTAATTCCATCAGCTTCAAAATGATTAGAAAATTTTGAAACTTTATTTTTGTCTTCACCTAAAATAATTACTTTACATTCATAATTTCCCTCAAAAAAAGCAGTTTGAACAGAATCAGCAATTCTTGCATACAAATCATCATTTTTACGAATAACTAAACGGTCAATTATAATATCTATTTCTTTAGAAATTCCTTTGCAATTTTCATTTAATACATCTTCAGTTTTGACAAGTTTATCGTTGCAGTAAACTCTTGCATAACCTTGTTTTTCGAGCAATGCAAGTTGTTCTGTCTTACTCATTTCTGAATTAAATTTGTAAGTAAAACTAATCAAAACTCTAGTTCCATCTTCTTGATTAACAATAAACTCGACAACATCTGCAACATTGTGCTTTTTCACTTCTTTCCCCGAAATTGGCGAAATGGTTTTTCCTATTCTTGCAAATAAAAGTTTTAAATATTCATAAATTTCTGTGCTTGTTCCAACAGTAGAGCGAGGATTTCGTGTATTTACTTTTTGTTGAATTGCAATAGCTGGCGGAATTCCATCAATAAAATCAACTTCAGGCTTGTTCATTCTACCTAAAAACTGGCGAGCATAAGATGATAAACTTTCAACATAGCGTCTTTGCCCTTCTGCAAAAATTGTATCAAAAGCTAAAGACGACTTACCAGAACCAGATAAACCTGTTATCACAACCAATTTATCGTGTGGTATTTCCACATCAATATTTTTTAAATTATTGACTCTTACGCCTCTAAGTGATATTTTATTTGTGTTTTGCATCAAAAAAATTTAAGTCCAAAGAACGGAAAAATTAAGGAATTTTAAAAATGTTTATTAGCCTCTTTTCATTCTATTTTCAAAACAAAAGCTCCCTGTTCTCTAATATCAAATAATTTATAATTTAAGTCTTTATTTTCGGCTATCCATTTTTCTGTTTTATTTTTATAATTTGATGCGTCAATTATAATTTCATCGAAATTAAAAAATTCAGCAATTTCAGATAATTTTATTTCTGGATTATTTGATAATACAATATAATCAGTATCTAACTTTTTAAATTCCTCATCGGATTTCAACATTTTAAAATTATCGTTCAAGACATAAATTCTTAAACCTGAAAAATATATAAAGTTATTTTTATAGAAAATTTCTGAATCTGAAATTGAAAGCAGATTTGTTAAAAATAAATTACTCTTGGAGCTTATATCAACATACTTTTGATGTTCCAAACCTTTTTTCAACCAATTATTTTTGGCAGTATATTCAATATTTTGTTCAAGTTCATCGTCTAAGGAAGCAAAAACTATATTTTTCTTAGCATTTACAATATTTATAACTGTGTTTTTATTCATATTATAAACGATAAAATATTTTTGCTTAGAACTTTCTATTTCTTTAAACAAGCCAATTGTAAGAAAAATTATTATAAAACTTATAGCACAAACCAAATGTCGATATAGCTTAGTTTGGAAGAAAAACAGAAAAACAAAAATTATAATTAAATACAGCAAAATTAATTGAGGTAAATTTATATAAATATCATTTGTTACCGAAAATGGCAGACTTTCTATGCCCAAAGCACAATAATTCATTGCTTTTATGACATAGACTAAAATTTTTGCAATAAAAGCAGACAAAAACGGAATAAACGAAACAGCAAAAAGCATGATAATCAACCAAATAGCAATGGTTGAAATTGGAATAAGTAAATAATTTGTTATTAAAAAATAATTTGAAAATTGATGAAAATAATACATTCCCAAAGGTGCTGTAACTATTTGAGCAGCAAGCGACACTGCCGTTAAAGACCAAATTTTATCAATTATTTTATTTTTTGGTTTTACTATTTCGTAAATAGGTTTGTAAAGCAAAATTATTCCTATTACTGCTATATATGAAAGTTGAAATCCTAAATTGAGTAAATTGTATGGATTTATTAAAAGCAAAATAAATGCAGAAGCAGCAATTGCATTTAATGAAGATGATTTATGCTTTTGTATATTTCCTAATGCAGCTACCGAGAACATAAGTGCAGCACGTGAAACCGAAGGCGACAAACCTGTTAAAAAAGCATAAGCCCAAACCAATATTATTGATAAAAATATTTTAGGAATATGCAGTTTTTTGGATTTTAAAAAAGATAAAAGAAAAGTTATTACTCCATAAACAATCCCAACATGCATTCCTGAAACTGCCAAAATATGCATTGCTCCCGACGAAGAATAAGCATGACGCAATTCATTACTTATATTATCCTGATAACCTAAAGCAAGAGCTGAAACCACAGCCAATTCGTCATCGTGTAAATTATTTGCTTTTAATAAATCTATTAGCTTAGTTCTAAATCTTGAGAACCTGTGTTGAAGTTTTATATTTTTATTTTCTTTCAAGATTTTCCATTCAGAACTACTTAAATAATCTGTACTTAAAATTAAACTATAGCTCAAATATTTTTTATAATCAAATTCCTCGGGATTGCCTTTATTTCCAATTTCTTGTAAATCAGGACTAAAAATCAATTTATCTCCAACTTTCAAACTATTTACATCTTCATTATTTTCAATGTATAAAATTGTACTTCCACTTGTTTCTAACCATTGGTCTTGACTTTTCAATGCAATTATATTTAGCTCAACTTTTGTTGAAGCTTCCATAATTTTTGGTTCTTTATTAATTACGCCAATTAAATTGCCTTGTTTATTTGAACTTAAATTTTCAACTGCTTTTTCATTAAGCGATTGAGTTAGAAACATTCCCGAAGAGATGAAAATCAAATTTATAAGAACTCCATTTATCCAAATTCTTGAAAATTTCCGTTCTATCAATGCAAATACTACAAAAGCAAGTGTAGAAACAACAAAGATTGATAAGCTAATAACTGAAGAAAAAGTAAAATTTATACTTATTATAATACCTATGATAAAAGGAATTACAATCCTAATAAATGGATTTTTGCGAAGGTTTGTTATCAATATGTCGTACATAGCTTGAGCCTACATCGACTGTTGAAACATTTTTATCAATTCCTCATCATCAATGCCTAAAAAAGAAATAGCTGCTTCAGCATCTTGAGCTAAAGGATGGTTAGGATATTGTTCAACTACAATAGAATAATATTTTTCTGCATCTTCAAAATTCTTTAAATAGTTTTCCAAAATAAAAGCCTTTAAAAAAATACAGGCTACATATTTATCATAGTTTTTATAATTATTTTCAATTTCAGTAAGATAATCAACTGCATTCTTAGCTTTATTTGTATTCATACTAATTTCAGCAGCTTTAAAAAGATATTCTGGAGCCAGACTATCTTGAGGATATTCATTAGCATAAGTTAAATACATAGATATCAACTCGTTAGCCAAATCAAGGTTAAGACTGTCTGAACTATATGTTTCCTTTTCTTTTTCTACAATTTGATTTTTTAAATCTTCATTTTTTGTATCAGATTCTGTTTTTGAACCACATGAAAACAATGTGCCAACAATAATTATCAGAATAAAAAAATATTTAATTTTCATAATATTTAGTTTTAATTAAGCGATTTTTACTTTATATGAAACTCCTACCTTGCCTTTAGCAATATTATTTAATCTTTTTTGTAGCATTTTTCGACGTATTGGGGAAATTCTATCAGTAAACACAATTCCTTGAAGATGGTCAAATTCGTGTTGTATTACAATGGCTTTATGCCCACCAAGTACTTCAGTTATTTTTTCAAAATTTTCATTAAAATATTCAACATTTAAACTTTCGCATCTATTCACATTTTCATAAATGCCTGGTATGCTTAAACAACCTTCTTCGACTGTAACTTTTTGCTCTGTATTGCATGTAATTTTTGGATTTATAAACACACGTATAAAGTCTTGAAGCTCAGGTTTATCTTTTGCTAAATTTCTTGCATCAACTACCACAAGATTGATATTTTCTCCAATTTGTGGTGCAGCCAAACCTATACCTTCGGCTTTGTACATTGTTTCAAACATGTTTTCGATAAGTTGTTTTAAATCAGGATAATCTTTAGAAATATCAACTGATTTTTTCCTTAAAACTGGATGTCCGTATAAATATATTGGTAATATCATTTCTTTTTATAATTTTCAGAATCTAAATATGATTGCAATATAATTGCAGCACTAATTTTATCTATTATTGATTTTTCTTGTCTTTGTTGTTTTTTACTACCTGCATCTATCATTGTTTGAAAAGCCATTTTTGATGTAAATCTTTCGTCAACTTCAATAAATTCATATTCTTTAAAAACTTTTTTAAGCCTATTTAAAACAGGCACAATATATTTAACCGCTTCAGATGGTTGATTGTTTAATTGTTTAGGCATTCCGACAATAATTTTTTCAACTTCGTTTTCAGCAAAATATTTTTTTAAAAACTCTTCTAACTTGTGTGTTTCTACAGTTTCTAAAGCAGATGAAATTATTCTAGCTGTATCGGTAACAGCAATACCTGTTCGCTTTCGTCCAATATCTAATGCTAGGTATCTTTTCATAATTATTGGCAAATTTAACATGAAATTTAAAAATAAACAACCAAATGTAAAAAAAACCGTCTAATTATAATGGCATTTATAAAAGATTTTGTAACTTTACAATTTATATAAAATATGTATTATGAAAAAAATTGCATTATTAACTTTATTTTTATTCTTTAGTGTGTCTTTTTTGTTTTCACAAACAGCTATTACAACACAAAGTGGAATACCTGTTGCTGTCCTAGTTCAAGACACTTTGATAAATGGTTGCGTTCAAGCTCTTAATGTTACAGCAAACAACGGTGCTTATGGATATTTTAGAAACCCTGGCAATCAATATTTTCCTTTTGAGTCAGGAATTATAATGTCAACAGGTGCTATTGCAGCTGCTGCAGGCCCTAATACATCAGGTTCATCTTCTGGTGCTTCGCCGGGTTCTGGATCCGACCCTGATTTAGCTGCTTTGGTTTCTGGAGCGAATATAAACGATGCTTGTGTAATTGAATTTGACTTTATACCAGCAAGCGATACTATTGTATTTAACTATATTTTTGGCTCTGAAGAATTTCCAGAGTACGCAAACTCAACGTATAATGACGTGTTTGGATTTTTCCTATCAGGGCCTGGTATAAATGGTCCATATTCAAATAATGCAATCAACATTGCTCTTTTGCCTAACGGTATGCCTGTAACTATAAATAATGTACATAACCATAATTATTATTACGCATATCCTAGTTCAGGAGCAACATCTGCGAGTTCTTACCATGGTGCAGTTCAGTTTGACGGTAATACTATTGTGCTAACCGCTAAAGCAGAAGTTCAAGCATGCCAAACTTATCATATTAAATTAGCTATAGGCGACCGTGGTGACTCTGCATATGACTCTGGCGTGTTTTTAGAAGCTGGTAGTTTTATATCGGGTGGCTCTGTGTCAGTTGCTAACACCGCACAACATGGAGGTGAAAATGATTTATGGGAAGGTTGTACAAACTATTATGTTATTTCTAGAGCAGAGGGAGTTGCAGTTGACCAAGATTTAACTATTGAGATGGCAATAGACCCATCAAGTACTGCTACCGAAGGTGTTGATTTTACTCCATTTCCAGAATCTATTACAATTCCTGCTGGAGAAATGACAGATACTATTTATTATTCAGCTTTTAATGATGGAATTGAAGAAGGAACAGAATCAATTATTATTGCTTTTTTCACATCTTGTCCTTGTGGAAACCAATCTATGGCAATTTATGACACAATTTGGATATACGATGCAGAATTTATAAAAGGAGGAATTCAAGATATTGAAACTGCTTTTTATTGCGGAGAAGAAGCTCCAACCACTATAACTTTAGTTGGCGAATGTAATAGAGATCCATTCATCGATTATCATTGGAGTACAGGAGAAAATACAAATTCTATTACTATATACCCACAGCTTGGAAGCACAACCTATTACCTTACAATGCTTGATGAATGTGATAATGAGGTACTTGACTCAATTACAATTCTAGTAAACGGACTAACTCTATCCAACGCAAACATTATCAACCCGAGTTGCCACAATGCTTGCGATGGAATAATTGAATTAGTTGTCGATGGTGAAGATGGTCCTTTCACATATAAATATGCTCGAGAACCTTATCATTTCTTCCCAGATTCAATCCATACTACAACAAATCCTGTACTATCTGGATTGTGCCCCGGCAATTATAGAATAGAAGTGAAAGATATGATTGGTTGCTTTAAACGCTATCAAATTGAATTACCAAATCCTCCGCCTGTTGATTTAGCACTAGGAATTGCAGAAGATGATGTAAAATCATGCGAAACTCTTGAAAGCGTTACCTTTACAGCTGTATCTAACCAACCTAACCCAATGTTCACATGGAGTACTGGAGCAACAACTCCTTCAATAACTGTAACGCCTCAAGTCGGAGAAACTACTTATTGGGTAAAAATCTTTGATGGCTGTGGTGAATATAAATATGACGAAGTAAAAGTACAATATTCTCAAATAGAAATAAGCTCTCAAACACTTGATGACACTGGCGAATGCAACGGCATAGCTACTGCTTTTGCTAATGGTGGAGTATATCCATATACTTTTTATTGGGAAAGTCCTATTGGAAATTTTGGCGAAACTCAAATTGGCTTATGCGAAGGATGGTATCAAGTTAAAGTTACTGATGCTATCGGCTGTAGCAAAATTGGAGTTGTAAATATTGCATTGGATACTGGCAATTATGTTCCACAAACATTTTATGATGACATCTTTACTGTATTCCCAAATCCTACAACAAATGAATTTACTATTGATTATAAAAAGGACGATTTCAATGATATTTCTATAAATATTACTGACATAAAAGGAAGTCTGATTTTAGAATCAAAGATGACATCTAATAAATCTGTAATAAAAAATCTTAAAGCAGGTATTTATTTTGTAAATCTTAGAGATAAAAATGGCATTATTGCTGTTCAAAGGGTTGTTGTTACAAAATAATCAGTAATTAGTATAATAGCACAAAAAAGGTCTTTAATAACATATAATTGAAGACCTTTTTCGTTTTTTTATCCAAAAATAATTGTTATTTTTGAAAAAAACGTTAATAGAAAATGGCAAAAGAAATAAAATTTAGTCTTTTATACAGAGACATGTGGCAATCGAGTGGCAAATATGTTCCACGCGTAGATCAATTAAAAAAAATAGCACCTGTAATTATTGAAATGGGTTGTTTCGACAGAATAGAAACCAATGGAGGTGCTTTTGAACAAGTTAATTTACTTTATGGTGAAAATCCTAACCAAGCGGTTAGAGAATGGACAGCTCCATTTAACAAAGCTGGAATTCAAACTCATATGTTAGAGCGAGCTTTAAATGGTTTAAGAATGTTCCCAGTACCTGCTGATGTTCGCCGTTTAATGTACAAAGTTAAAAAAGCACAAGGAGTTGATATCTGTCGTTCGTTTTGTGGTTTAAACGACCATAGAAATCTTGAACTATCTGTAAAATATGCAAAAGAAGCTGGCATGATTTCTCAAGCTGCACTTAGTATTACTCATTCCAAAATTCATACTGTTGAATATTATATGGAAATAGTAGAAAAACTAGTAGAATACGGCGCTGATGAAATTTGCTTAAAAGACATGGCTGGCATAGGGCGTCCAGTAACTTTAGGACGTTTAGTTAGCGAAATCAAAGCCTCTTTTCCAAATGTAATTGTTCAATATCATGGTCATTCTGGTCCAGGATTTTCTGTAGCTTCAATGTTAGAAGTCGCTAGAGCTGGCGCTGACTATATTGATGTTGCTATGGAACCACTTTCTTGGGGAACTTCTCACCCTGATGTGATCACTATCCAAGAAATGCTTAAAGATGCTGGATTTAAAGTTCCAAACATCAATATGAACGCATATATGAAGGCGAGAAGCTTAACTCAAGAATTTATTGACGAATGGCTTGGTTTATGGATAAATCCAAAAAATAGAGAAATGACAGCTCTACTTATTGGTTCGGGCTTGCCAGGCGGAATGATGGGATCAATGATGGCTGATTTAAAAGATGTTCATACTGGAATAAATGCCCAATTAAAAGCTCAAGGCAAAAAAGAATTAACAACCGACGAAGTTTTGGTTATGCTATTCGACGAAGTTCAATATGTATGGCCCAAATTAGGATACCCACCTTTAGTAACTCCATTTAGTCAATATGTGAAAAATATTTCTTTGATGAATGTAATGCTCATGCTTCAAGGTAAAAATAGATTTGAAATGATTGACAAAAACGCTTGGGACATGATTCAAGGTAAAGCAGGTATTTTACCAGGACCTCTTGCTCCAGAAATTATCGAAATCGCAAAAGCTCAAGGTAAAGAGTTCTACACAGGCGTACCTCAAGAAGCATATCCAGATGAGTTAGATAAATATCGTGCAGAAATGATTGAAAATGGCTGGGATTTGGGACAAGATGATGAAGAACTTTTCGAGTTTGCAATGCACGATCGTCAATATCGCGACTATAAATCAGGTTTAGCGAAAGAAAGATTCGAAGAAGAACTAAATTCTTTAAAATATAAAAAAGCTGAGAACAAATCAATAACTCCTGATGCTACAAAGGTTGAAAAGAATTTGGTAGAAATAAAATCACCTGCTAAAGGTAAAGTTTATTACGATTTGAGCGTTGAACTTGACAGAGAAATTATTAAACCTAACGATACTATTACTAAAGGTAAACGCTTGTTCTATTTAGAGTCTAACACTCATTATCAAGAAATACTTGCAGATTTTAATGGAAAATTAGCTTCTGTTTTGATTAAACAAGGTGATCTTGTTAATCAAGATGATGTGATTGCTCTTGTAGAAGTAAATTGATTAAACTGTTTTTTATCAGTTAAAATGTAAAAATTGTACGCTCATTTCGGCTACGCTCATTTCGACTACGCTCAATGAGCGTACAATCTTAAATAAATTCTGTGCAAATAAATTTTACAAATATTTTTCCTTCCTATGAGCTAATTGATTGTGGCAATGGTAAGAAATTAGAACGCTTTGGAAATATTGTTTTAATTCGACCAGAAATAACTGCATCAAACAAGCCTCATCTCTCTTATAAAGATTGGAAAGATATGGCAAATGCAGAATTTATTGAAACTTCAAAAAACTCAGGTTATTGGAATATTTTTAAAGATTTTGAAAAACCATGGCATATTGAATATAAAGATGAGCAAATATACATTAATGCTTGCTTAAACCTAACTCAATCAAAACATATTGGCATTTTTCCCGAACAAGTTTTAAATTGGATTTTTATAAAATCTATTTCTAAAAATTACCAAAATATAAAATTCCTAAATCTTTTTGGATATACAGGTTTAACGAGTGTTGCCGCTGCTCCATTTTCTAAAACCATTACTCATATAGATTCTATCAAAAAAGTTGTGGACTGGACAAAACTTAATGCTAAAAATTCGGGCTTTGACAATATAAGAGCCATTTGCGAAGACGCTCCAAAGTTTGTAGAAAGAGAAATTAAAAGAAAAAATAAATACAACGCAGTAATTCTCGACCCGCCACCAATAGGTGTAGGTGCAAATAATGAAAAATGGATATTAAACAAAATGTTGGATAAACTTCTTAAAAACATTTCAATTCTCTTAGAAGAAAAATCTTTTGTAATAATGAATTCCTACAGTCATAGCCTTAGCGAAAATGCCATAAATACAATGATTGAAGAAAATTTTCCAAATCATAAGACAACATTAAACGAAAAAATTTTTGGTCTTTCAAAATATGGAAACACTATAGACCATGGAATTTTTATTCATCTAGAAAGTTAAATCCACAATACAATATTACTAATTTTCTTGTTTTTCGTTTGTAAATCTTTCAAACTTGCAATTTTTATCAATCATATACCTATAAGTTATATGAGTTTTTGCAAGATGAGAATTTCCAAGGTATCTGTATATTCTATTTACGGCTTGGTTGTAATCGCCCACCCATGACATTTCCAATTCTGTTACTCCAGCTTCTCGTAAACCGCCAAGCATTTTTACATACAAAGCATGAGTTACTCCAATTCTTTGATAATCGGGATGTACGCCAAAAACAATTACTCTAGCTCGTTTAACCTTTTTTATTTTTGAAACTAATTTCAATGAATTAAATAAATTTAGCTTTCCTTTAAAAGGCTTAATAACTTGATTTAAGTCTGGCAAACAAACTTCCATTCCTATTGGGCGTCCATCTTTATAAACAAACCACACAAGTTTTGGATTTACAATAGGCTTCATCGCCTTAAACATTTTTTCAAATTCTTTTCTTTCAACCTTAGTATGATCTGCATGAAAATATGACCACACTTCATTAAAAACTAAAGTTACATCATCAACAAATTTATCGGTTTGTTTAAAATCTAAATGTTTAAAGTCAAAGTCGCCTGAATCTATAACCCTTTGTGCAAAATCAATATGTCGTTGAGGAAAAGGTTTTTGTAAATCGATGTGATAAGAATATTGCTCGAAATAATTTTGGAATCCGTAATTTTCGAAAAGTTCCTTATAATATTCTTTATTATATGGCATTCCATAAGCTTGTGGTATAAATCCATCAACCAATACTCCCCAGTGATTAAAATTTTCGCCAGGAACAGTATTAGCGTCAACTGCTTGCATATTTTCTGCTTTTAACCAATCAATAGCTACATCAAAAAGCATATTTGCTGCTTCTTGAGAATTGATACAATCAAAAAAACCTATTCCACCAGCTTTAATCTCGTTGGATTTAGGTTTTTTTACTGGTAAAAATGCAGAAATTCTGCCTACTGGAATTTTGTTTTTATACAAAACCCATAATTGAAAATTACATTTTTTTTCTCGTAGCTTATTTCCTGAATAGAAAAAACCAAGTACATCTCCATTCAAAGGAGCAACCCAATTTTCATCATTTTCATAAATATTTAAAGCCGCTTGAAAAAAATCTTTTTCATTTTTTTCTGTAACAATAGCAATTTCAAACATTATTTTTTATTCAAATAACTTAAAAGTCTTAAAACTTCTAAATACAACCAAATTAAAGTAACCATTAAACCAAATGCTGCAAACCATTCTGCTTCTTTAGGTGCTCCTCTTTCACAAGATTCTTGAATAAAATTAAAATCCAAAATTAAATTTAATGCAGCAATAATAATTATAAATATACTAATTCCAATTCCTATTGGACCGCCAGAGTGTAAATAAGGAATTTGTATTCCAAAAAATCCTAAAATGAAAGAGACTAAGTAAACAAGGGCTATACCGCCTGTGGCAATAATTATTCCAGAGCGAAATTTATTTGTAACTTTTATAATTCCCGATCTAAACAATACTAGCATTGCTCCCATAATTGCAAAAGTTATAAGCACAGCTTGCAAAACTATTCCTGAATAGAGATCTTCATACATCATAGAAATAGCGCCTAAGAAAAATCCTTGAGCTATAGCATAAACTGGTGCTGTAAACTTAGCAAATTTACTGGCAAAAATAGTTACCAAACCAATAACTAATCCTACTATCGCTGATACTATCATTGTTGCTGACAACAGTCCTCGATCATAAGTTGCTAATTTCCATGAAAAACTGGCAGCGATTAATAATAATAAAAACAAAATTATAGACTTGTTTAAAGTGCCTTTTATGCTCATTGTGCCTTCGCCTGACTGAGCTGCAAACGCTTTTTCTGTAAAAACAGGATTTGATGTGCTTGTAAATTTCATAACATTAAATTTTAAATTATTTTATTTTTGGGCGTTGTTGCCACAAAATCTTTTAAATAAAAAGGTTCATAATATACTAAATCGACAAATTCTTTGCCGATAAATTTTTTATAAGAAAAATCTGACATAAATTCAGCCGAAGGATAAACATCGCCAAGAAAAATAAAATTTTCTGACATTAATACAGTTTTACATTTTTCTGCTCCATTGCCACAAAATACAAGTTTTTTATCAGAAAATTCTAAAAATGATTTTTCACCAATTATTTTTGCTTCCGTTTCTGAAATTTTATTCAAATTTGAATCAAAAATCGCGGTATAAACTTCCATGCGTCTGGCATCTGTCATAGGAATTATATAATCATAAGAAAAATCTATTTTGCTTTTTGCCATAGCTGCAACAATTTGCAAACTATCAATAGCAATTAAAGGCAAATCTAAAGCTGTAGCAAATCCTTTTGCAGTACTAAGCCCAATTCTTAAACCTGTATATGAACCTGGACCTCCACTTATAGCAACAGCTTTAACGTTTTCTGGCAAAATAGAATTTTCTTTTAAAATATCTTGAATAAAACTTGCTAAAAGTTTAGAATGAGAGGCTTTTTCGCCATTCTCCAAATTAGGATTATGAATTTTTAAAAATTTAGTCTCACCATTTTGCGATAGTGAAACTGAACAAACATCAGTTGAAGTTTCGATGTTTAAAATTAAATTCATTCCAAATTATTTTTTACAAAAATATAAAATTTCTTAATTTGATAAAAATTTTGTGTTTATTCTAATTGTCTTGCAGTGGCTAAATTAATTCTTTTTCCATTATTAAATGCTACAACAAAAGCATCGTTTAAACCTAAATTTTTAATACTATTCAACTGCTCAAGAACTTCATTATACTTATCAAAACTACCGATTCTATAAACATGCAAATTATTATAATTAGTTTTATAAAGTTTTTTATTTCCTGCTAATTTCAAAAACATGTCTCTAACTATATTATTTGGCTCATTTCTAAAAGCTCCCAACTGAATATAATATTCTATCTTAGCTACTTCTTGTTGTTGCTCTGGTTCTCTTAGTTCTCTCTGCATTTCTGGACGCTCTTGTGCTTGTCCCTGTGCTTGTGCAACATGCTCTTCAGTCAAAGTAATTTCTTGTTTATTTTCAAGATTTTCGTTTGCTAATAAATTTCTGGCTTCGTATAAATAAATTTGTTTACCATTAGCATAAGCAGTTACAAAAGCGTCAGTAATTCCAAGCTGTCTAATTCTGTTTTGCTCTTGAAGTGCAATATTTAAATCATAATATTTTCCAAAAACATGGCGAACCAAACCAGGTCTATATTCATCATAAAACAAAGGTTCTAAATTATAAAGCCTTTCAGGTTCAATTCTTTCGCGATAAACTCCAACTTGAATGCAATAAAAAACATCTGTAGTTTGTGCTAATTCTGTATTAATTGTAGTTCTTGTTTCGGCAACCACAGGCTCAGGCTCAGCAGTCTTTTCAACTGTTACAAAATCTTCATCAGTTTCTATTTCAGCATTTGTTGTTGCTGTAGTGGTTCCATCTTTACTAACCAAAAGTTCTTCTTGTTTTTGAACTTGCAATTCTTGCTCTATTCTTCGAGCTTCGGCAATAGTAATGCGTTTTCCATTAAAATAAGCTACAATAAAAGCATCTTCAAATCCTGTGGCTCTAACTCTTGGAAGATTTTGCTGAGCTGTTGCCAACTGAAAATATGTGCCTGTCATAAAACGTATCAAACGAGAATTTTCTATGCGTTCGGTAAATAATGGCAATAAAGTTGGGAAATTATCTTCGCCAACCATTTCATTATAAGCAGCAAACTGAATACGATAATAAAAATCATAAGTTTCTAATTCTTGAGCAACTTCGTCAAGTTTATCTCTAACTTGTATCACTTCTTCCTCAACATTTTCCTGACTATCTGCAATCACCTCTTTTTCAGGCACATGAACTTCTTTGGGTTCTTCAGTATCGGCTTTACTTGTTTTTGTTTCAGTATTATCTGTCAAATCTTCAATCACAAGTTGCTTGTAATATGGCATCAAAACTTCTGTATTTCTATCTTGGAAACTTAAAACTTCGTTAGCTAATTCTATATTTTTAAAGCTAAGTTGTGAAAGTTTTTTAGCTTTTTCAAATTCTTCAAAAATAGTTTGGTTTTCTACTTTTGAATCAAAACTCAAAAGTTTATAATAAACAGAAATTAATTCTTCAAAATCTTGTTCAGATTGAGTTTTTAAACTATCCGAAACAGTATTTATAATTTCATCTTCTGATTTTAAATGCTCATCAAAATATTTTGTTCTTGTATTATAAGTTAATATCTCATAATTTTTGGCTGTTTCTGCATAGTCTTTTATAAGTTTAACTTGCCGTTTTTCTAGTTTGCCAATAGATTTTTGGTGCTTTTTAATTTGAGAATTATTAGAAGATTCAGATATTAACTTATTATATTCTTGAATTTGATTTTCATTATTTTTAATACTGATTTCAAGTTTCTCAAGTCTGCCTTTCAAAGAGTTTATAGTTTTTTCATCTTCATAATTATTTTGATAAGAAATCTTACTTTCAGGTTTCAGTTCATTGCTTGCAATTTCTCTTGTTTCGGGTTTAGTCAACTCAACAAAACCTTGAGATTTCAAACTTTTAGCAACTTCTGAAAGAATTAAATTTTCTGTTTCGTTTGCCTTTTCGTAAATTTCAATTAGCTCGGCGTTAGAGTAAAAATTACTATAAGAAATTACAGAATTTCTATCATCTTTATAATTTTCAATTAGTTTTTTATATTCTGAGTTGTTGATTAATTCAGGATTTATCTTTGCATAAGTTTCATTTACTTCCTCAACAAAACTTAATTTGTTTTGACTTTGCTCTATTAAGATTTTGTTTTGCTCATTTTCTAATTTTGATTTTTCTGAAATAAGTTTAGATTTTTGTTTTTGAGAATTTGTTTGCTCAATTTTATTATTCAAATCTAAAATTTTTGTTTGATTTTTGTCAATTTGGTTTTGAGTATTATTTATTTCAGTATTCTTAGACAAAAATTCTGAATCTCCTGTATTTGAACTTAAATATTGTGCAAACTCATCTAAATTATATGTTTGTTTTTCAACTTCAATATTTTCGCCAACAACAACTAAATCTCTTTCTGTATCGCTTGGCTTAATCTCTTGAGTTTGTGAACTTTCGCCTGTTTGTTCAGTTTTAGTTTCTGCTATTTCAGGCTTAGTCTCACTTGTTACAGGCTGATTTTCAACTATTTCAGCTTGAGGTTCAACTGTTTCTGGAATAGTTTCGGCTATTTCAGGCTGAGGTTCAATTATTTCAGACTTAGTCTCACTTGTTACAGGCTGATTTTCAACTATTTCAGCTTGTGGTTCAACTGTTTCTGGAATAATTTCGGCTATTTCAGGCTGAGGTTCAATTATTTCAGACTTAGTCTCACTTGTTACAGGCTGATTTTCAACTATTTCAGCTTGTGGTTCAACTGTTTCTGGAATAATTTCGGCTATTTCAGCTTGAGGTTCAACTGTTTCTGGAATAATTTCGGCTATTTCAGGCTGAGGTTCAATTATTTCAGACTTAGTCTCACTTGTTACAGGCTGATTTTCAACTATTTCAGCTTGTGGTTCAACTGTTTCTGAAATGGTTTCTGCTATTTCAGGCTGAGGTTCAATTATTTCAGGCTTAGTCTCACTCGTTACAGGCTGATTTTCAACCACTTCTGCTTGAGGTTCAACTGTTTCTGGAATAATTTCGGCTATTTCAGGTTGAGGTTCAGTAATTTCGGGCTGGATAACATTTTCTTGTTCTTTAGTTTCAGATTGTTCTGCGATTAATTTTTTGTTTTCTGCCAAAATTTGACTTTCATTATCCACAAAATTTTCAAACTTAGCTGAATTTGCAATTAAATTATCAATTCGAGATTGAGGAAGAATAATTACTTTCTTGTTTTTCAATAATTCATTTTGCTGATTTAAAATATTTGTACCTCTGATAACAACTTCATCTAACAAATAATAATCGTAAGTTTCGTAATAAGTGTTGCAGTCGTCAGTGTAATGTTTTATTTTTTCTTTTAATTCAGAAATTTCAGCATTTGGATTATTTGAAACAATTTCTGCAAGTTGCTCATTTATAGCTCGTTGTTGAACTTGAATTATTTCTTCGTTGATTGTTTTGAGTTGTAACTTTATGTCTCGATTAAGTCTTTCTATATTTTTTAAAATTTCATCTTTTTCCTCATCGTTAGAACTTGCAAATTTTGCTGTAAGAGCTTGAATTTCATTACTTGTTTGTTCAGATTTTAAAATTAATTCTTCTATATTTTTTGGTTCTAGTTCAACAATAACTTCAATTTCTTCAGGCAATAATTCTTTTGTTTTAATTGTAGTAATTTCATTTATAAAATTTAAAGTTTCAAGTCTATTGCCAAAGTTTTTATTAGGAACATACTTAGCTCCATTTTCCAAGAATTCAAAAATGTAATTCAAATTTAGATTAGCAATTTCAATATTTTTAAAAGCCTCGCCAAGCAAACTAATTGATTCTGAGCTATTTTCTTCTGCCAGAATTTGAAGACTATCTGCTATTTGTTTGTGATATTCAGCTTTTAGCGAATAAGATTGAGTTCTATTATCACTTAAATTATATTTTTTAATATTTTCTGAATACAACAAATAATCTGAATAAAAATCTTGAAGCGAGGTATTTAGATAATCAATAGTATTTTTTAAATTTTCTTCAATAATTCCATTGGCTTGACTTATCAACTGATTTTTTTCTTGAGTTTTATTTAAGGTTTCAGAAACTGCAAACAAGGATTTTGCTTTTTCAAATTCTGCAAGTATTGGCTTAGATTGATTTATTCTATTTTGATTACTTGATAGCTTTTGCTTCATTTCTGCTATAATAGACTGAATTTGAAGCACTTCACCTTTCATTTGATTTTCAAGTTCTGAAATTTTTATTTCTGCATTTTGGTCAATATCATTTTTAATTAATCTTAAAAGCCATAAATCAAGACTTTCGTCATTAGCACTTAATATTTGAAAATCAGCTATATCTTCTTCAATTTCAGAAGAAACAGAAATTAAATTTTGTATTTCGGCAATTTCACTTTTAAATTTTGATTCTTCATCTTTTGCTTTCAATACTTCTAAGTTGCTGATATTTTTTTGATTGTTAGCTTGACTAATATTTTTAGAATTTTCTCTTAATATGTTTTTATTCTCGTTAATCTTAATTTGTGTGCTATTTATATTGTTTATTATATTTTGCTTTTCTTCAGGAGATTGTGCTTTATCAAAGTCTAGTTCTAAATTTGCAATAATATTTTTTAAAGAATCATTTGCAATTAGGCTTTCTCCAAAAATCTTTGTTTCGCTTGAAATATAATTTGAAAAATTATTGATATATTCTGCTTTATCAATAGTAACTTCATCACTAGCAATGTCTTCGCCATATAAAATAGCATCATAATCAATAATTGGAGAATATAGACTAAGGTCGGTATTTATACTCTCCTGAACATTTAATAATTCTTTAAGATTAGTTTGCGACTTGTGCGATTTAAGCACTTCTATATCATTATTTGCTTTTGATAAATTCAAGTTTGGGTCTAAAAATAAATTTCCCTTTATTTCTTCAAGTAATGAATTTGCTTCTGCTATTTTTTTATTGTTTTCTGCAATGTCGAATTTTGCAAACTCAATTTGAATTTGATTTTCTTTTATTTTATCAATTAAGTCAATTTTTTGATTTTCATAGGTTTTAATGTCATAAATATATTTTTCTCGCAATTCAAATTCTGTCTCGCTTTTAGCTACTTCTATTTTTGTAGTAATTTTTGTATTTAACTGCTCCAACTCAGAAAAAAGCGGTTTATTTAATTTATCATATTTTGCTAATTTATCATTTTCGGAATTTATTATTTTGTTCAGCTCGTCTATATATTTATCTAAAGGAAAACTTCTATCTATCTTATTGATTTCTGCTTGTGTTAGATATACAGATTTCTCCAAACTTTTTTCATTTCTTGAAGTTTTATCCAACACTTTTACTTCTGCCAAATAATAATTTAGTAATCCTTCTGTTCTAAGCGAAAAATCATAAAAATATTTAGCAATTTCGTTTAATTGAATTGCCCTATCTCCTAATTCATTAATTTGGTTTTGTAAATCTTGGATTTTTGCCTCATTAGCTTTTGCGTTTGCAGTTTTTAATTTTGAAACTTCAGAATTTATTTTTTTAATTTCGCTTAGACTTTCCTGTGAAAGTTTATTTGCAGTAGAAGCATACTTTTTATATTCACTTACTTCGCCAGAAATTTCGTCTAATTTTGCAAACATTTCCTGAATTGCTAAATCAATATCAGATTCTAGATTTTTAACTTCTATTGTTTGTACATCTTTTTTAATAATTGTATCGCTTAATTCAGTTCTAGTTTTCTGTCTATTACTCAGTTCGCTAATAGCCAATTCGCTTACACTTGGGTTTGCACTTAAATAAATATCATCTATATTACGCATTTCGCGTTTTTGGGGGTTAGTTTCCACCAAAATTCTAAACACTCCACATTCATTTGTTTTGCTTTCGCGTGTAGAAGTAAAAAATGCCGTTTCTCCAAACTTATCAACAGCATACATTATATCATCAAAAGGCGAATTAATTGGAAAATCTAAATTTTCAGGCTCAGACCATTGATTGTTTTCATTATCCCAATTTGTTTTAAAAATATCATAACCGCCCATGCTATTATGCCCTTTTGATGCAAAATACAAAGTTTTTCCATCTTCGCTTAAAAAAGGATAAGCCTCATCGTATTTTGTGTTTATAGTTTCTGGAAGTTTTTGTGCTGCTGTCCAAACTCCATCTATTTTTCGCGAAATATAAATATCCAAGCTAGTGTTACGTTTAGAATCTCCATAAGATGAGAAAAACAGAACATTATGTTCATCAGAGATATACATCAAATCTGTTTCCATAATTTTTCTATCTATTTTTGTCCTAAACTGGTCGGTTTTCACAATAATATTTCCACCAAAATCATTTAAGTTATATGAATAATGAAAATTCTTTTTAGAAACTTTTTTAAGACTAACTAATTTTAACTCATAAGCATATTTAACTAATTGACTTCCACTATTTGCCATATTTATATATTGCTCAAGCTCAAAGTTTACAAGTTCTTTTTGACTTGCATTTTTTTGATAAATATCATAAAAACTCAAAGCTTTTTCAAAATCATACATAAAATGATTTGCCAAGCCGATATAAAAATTCGCAGTGTTTATACCTTTATTAGCAGAATATTCAAGATACTTAACTCCAGATTTTGGCTCTGCTGCAAGTTTTACCAAACATGCTCCATAATAATAACTAAAAACCTCCTCTTTTGGATATAAACTCACAAGCTGAGAAAATCCCTGATTAGCAGAAATATAGTCTTCTTCAAAAAAATAATTATACGACTTATTGTAAAGATTTTGCTCATCTACTGTTAATTTAACTTCTGGCTTTAACTGAGCATAGCTAAAAGAAACTAACATTAAAAAAATAATGTTTAAATATATGTATTTACAAATTTTCAAGCCAATTTGTGTTTATCACAATTCAAATATTAAGCAAAATTAATAATTTTTTGTAAAATTGATTATAATATATGGCAGAAAGATAAAAAATAGGATTAATTGTGGTTTTTAGTTTTAGCGTTTTTCTTACTTTTCTCATTACCAAAAATTAAATTTATAAGCAATACGCAAGCCTGTTTGATATCTACTGCTCCAATTTTGTTGCCATAAATGTTGAACAATTTGGTTTTTATGCAAGATTAAAAAGTAAAATGAGAGTCCTAATGAATGGTTTTGGCTAATATCATAACTTAAGCCAACTGAGGAGTCAAATGCAAGCCGTGCTAGTGATAATGATTTTGACAAACTTGGTTTATAATAAGCTTCTCCACTCGAAACCAATGTAATAGAAGAATTTACATAAGCATAATAAATCAAATCAACATTATATAATACTCCAAGTTTTATATTATATCCAAAATCTGAATTTGAAAAATTATTTTGGTAACCAACAAGTAAAGGAATACCAAAGCGTAAATATTTTCTAATATAATCTAAGTTTTCAACATTGCCATTTAATTCATACTTTTCAAAATTTTCATATTTGCAGTTTTCTACACCAATACCTGTTTGCAAAAAGAAATGTTGGTTTAAATTATAATAAACAGATGGACGAATTCCATATTGAGTTACAGTTTTGTCAAATACATTTATTGGATGTGTTATTAAAGATAAGTCAAGCCCGTAATTAAACTTTTTTAAAGAAAGTGTTTCTTGAGCAAACACAACCGATAAGCCTATCAGTAATAACTTGCTTGTAATAATAAGTTTTTTCATAGAACTTAATTTTTATATTTCTTCAAATATAAAACAAATCAATAATTAAAACAAATAAAAATTTAGCAGTTTACTCGCTCGGATTTACCTAGCTAAACTCGTACTGCGGACTTAGGTTGCAATCCAAGTGAGCGATAGACTATATTATTAGACTATAATTTCTAAAATAAATAACTTATTTTACAGCCTACACTATATTTAAGAGCAAAAGTAATTGCTTGATTTTGCTCATTTTTTACCATAGGTAGTGTCCATTTTTTATTCTCAAATTCTGTAAAAAACAGACTACTACCAGATGTTTCTAAAGATATTCTAAGGA